>Ga0153986_1000180_pt1 | contig 20605 bp, 25 predicted proteins | sample TSGA070MetaG_FD_104724 | JGI IMG/M metagenome (GOLD analysis project Ga0153986, IMG submission 104724) | Attine ant fungus gardens microbial communities from Georgia, USA - TSGA070 MetaG | ecosystem: Host-associated > Fungi > Mycelium > Unclassified | place: USA: Georgia, Alexander Wildlife... | reverse complement strand
GGGCCCAACCTCAGGGGCACCTTGTCCTAGATTGGACCATTCGTGCGAAGAAGAGTAGCTAAAGCCATTAGCCATTGCTCGATCCGAGCAATAGATGACACCGGTGCTTCCTGGGTGTTCTATCCCCGGTATGGTCTCTTCGTCCTCAGAAGGGGGTAAGAAACCAAGATTAATATCAGGCAAAGAAACCCACTGGGTTTACAAGCTGAGGAAGACCTTTGGCCTGGTGACCAGGTGCTTGGCGGAAAATCTGAAGTACGGGATAAAGATGGGTATAGGCGAAGATTAACAAACGAACCTGATGGGCTTCAGACTCATTCTCATGCTTGTGATGCTTTATGACATCGCGGACCTGAGACAGCAGGTCAGAAAAGGGTAAAATACGAGGATGGAAGTGCATTATGATGAAGGAGACGCACAATGTCGGTGAAAAACCGCAAGGGAGTACTTATACCAGAACCTATCCTTGGGGTTCTAAGCAGAGGCGTATCGGCGCCAGATCCAAGAGTGCTTGGTTCGTGAGGCATTAGAAGGGCACAGGGTTGATTTGTCGTAGTTAGGACAAGCTGGCAGTGTATAAGCGAGGAAGGGGTGTGGATGAGAAACAAAAGTGTCACAACGACTATGATATATTGGCTCCATTCTGAAATCAAATTGAATTGCACCGACTGGTTATCAATCTGTCACAGGTTCATCATTCATCATTGGAAAGGGTCAGGAGGGGAGTGTTGATCCGTTAGATGACAATGTTGCTGACGCATCATTGAAAGTCGATCACCAGCCGGACTTCGGCTCGGCCATCCGATTGTCGGATCTTATCTTAAGAGTTCTTCCATAGTAGTACTGGTGAGTTAATCCACCGGCACGCGCAACTACGCACTCACCTCCCTCTTGATACTTTTCTTGCATGAACTCGCGATTTCTCTCTTCAACCAGAACAGCTGCTGTATGTCGACCGTAAATATGTGCTCTCTCTTCACTAACACTTCATCGCAGATTGTCGGCTGCCCCTTCAGGTTAGTTTTTCTCTACATGAATCGAGACGTTCATGGTCTAAGGAATTCTTTAAGTGGCGGACAGGTGAATGCACCGGTCTTCCGATCCTCCAATCTGGCTCAATTTGATCCAGCCTAAAGCAGGTGTTGATGAGGGTCCAATTCATCTGGTCCAAGCAGGTCTAGCCAAGCAACTTCAACGGCTGGGGTGGAAGGTCTTATTTCACGGCCATCATCAGTTCGAAGAGAACAATAACCTGGACGACCCGCCCATCGGCAAGCTGAAGAACCCTCGTACTGTCTCTCGGGTCACAAGGTCCGTTGCTGGTGTCGTCAGGAGCCACGCAGAAGCAGGCATACTTCCAGTGATTCTTGGAGGTGATCATTCATTAGTGAGCCTGTAAACACATCGAGCTTACTTCAGGCTGATTGCACCTGACAGGCAATGGGTACCATTTCTGGGACACTAGAGTAGGTCACTATGTCATCTTGGGAGCAATTAGTCTACTGAGATTTATCCAGGGCATATCCGAATGCCTGCGTCATCTGGGTTGATGCCCATGCCGACATCAACACTATCGAGACGACAGTATCTGGTGGGCGGTTTGCCCCTGGCCTTGTTCCCTGCTGACTAGACAACAGGGAATATTCACGGCATGCCCGTCTCATTTCTTCTCGGTATTGGCAGTAAAGAGAAAGAATTTGATTGGATCAAGCCTCTCCTGAAACCCGAACGTTTGGTTTACATCGGTCTCCGTGATGTCGAAGCAGGGGAGAAAAAGATTTTGCAGGAAAAGAATATTAAAGCTTTCAGCATGCACGAAGTTGACAGATACGGCATCGGGAAAGTGGTAGAGATGGCTCTAGACCATATAAACCCTAACAGGGATTTACCAATCCATCTAAGCTTTGACGTCGATGCTTTAGATCCTAGTGTGGCACCCTCCACAGGTACTCCGGTTTGTACAAGTTCTTCTGCCTACGCTTCCTACACTTCACCATAGCTAGGTGCGAGGAGGTCTGACCTTCCGCGAAGGTCACTACATCTGTGAGGCCGTGCACGAGACAGGATTGCTTGTAGCGCTAGATCTGGTGGTTTGTGGTTTGACATAACATCGTCTCCTGATGATTCAGTGACAAGATATGCATAGGAAGTGAACCCTTCTCTTGCTGAAGCTGCGGATGTCGAGAAAACTGTCGCAGTCGGCTGTTCACTTGTGAGGGCTGCATTGGGTACGTAGAGTCTTGACTGCTATGAAATGCGTGGTAATCACTTTTCAGGTGAAACTCTTTTATAAAGTAGATTGCACCAAGGCTATCCTCTTAATCTCCGTTCAAGTTGCTACAGTACTGTTGTACACCATGAATACTCTTGACTGTTGCCAATACAAATACGACTAACTGGCTATCTCAGCTAACGTTAATGCTGCATGAGTGTAGGGTTCATAACCTGGTAATTCATAGACACTAACGAGTCTCATGTGTTGTGATCATTTAGATGAGTTTCCGTCAAGATATGTGCTGAATGTGACTAGGCACATTAACGAAGGTGGGAGCGTTTACATACGGTTGCCATGAGAAATGATGATGGTAGACCCATTCGTGTGGTGGTGATGGAATCAAGCAACCTAGAAATCTACACGTACCATCGCCCGTCTATAGATCAATACTGAATGTATGGTATTGGGCTTTGATAGGGGCGTTGTCCTGGTCAGTGGGAACAGTGGGAACAAGTGAGCAGAAAATTGACTAACGCAGAGGCTCTGTCATCTGATCTTGAACGGCACTTGCCGCAAAGTCATTTGTAAGTCATACTCTCTGCGTTGAGGGTTGAGAGTTCCAGCCATGGCACCCTTGACCTCGTCGGCTGCAACGATGACTTCAGTTCAAGTTGGTAAGTTCTTTTCTCTCCCTCTCGTTCATCCCCTTACCACCTTTAGCACTCCGTATCCGACCACCAACGACCCAGGATTCAAACTCTATCCCCGTTCGCTTCCAACGCTCCGTTATCCAGACCACCTCTTCCACTTCTGTCTCTATTGATACTCCTTCAAACTCCCTTGCTGGTGCAGGAGCACCAAGTGCACCTACTTATTCAGGCAGCTCTGTTTCCAAGAAGCAGGCTTTCACTTTCGACCAGGTCCATGGTCCATCGACCTCGCAGTACGAACTCTTTGAGGCGACCGCCAAACCTATGATCACCCGTTTTGTTGATGGCTTCAATTGTACCGTTCTTGCATATGGTCAAACGAGTAGTGGAAAGACGTTCACCATGACTGGTGTTGATTTGGACGCAGATCCTTCGGATCCTAATACTGGGATGGGAATTATTCCCAGGGCTGTTTCGACAATCTTTTCTCGTGCAAAGAAATTGAAGGAGGAGCGTGGTGGAGCATGGATTTATAGTATCAAGGGTTCTTTCATTGAAATCTACAATGAAGACCTCCTCGATCTGCTCAGTGCTGACGATGCGACTGGATTCAAACGTGAGGTTCAAATAAGAGAAGACAAAGAAGGACACATCATTTGGGGTGGACTACGTGAGATTAGCGTCAAGAATGTGACAGAAGTCATGAGGTAGATTTTTACCTGTCTCGATGGTGTCGTTCCTGACATACAAATTCTAGTTTGATTCGTCAAGGCACATCGATTCGACGTACCAACGAGACAGATATGAATGCCCAATCTTCTCGTTCGCATGCCATCTTTTCACTTACCCTCACGCAGAAAAAGTTTGCAGGCACTATGCCATCCTCCCCTCTTCCACATACAGGTCGGTCTCCCTCACGACTGGCGCGTCCTGGCTCTATGTATGCTGGACCTAACAATTCTATGCGTGTAACTTCTCCAACTCTTGGCCGACCTGGCACTCCTAGCTTTGCCTCTGCTGTAGCTCGTGGGGCGTTGCGTCCTTCGAGCGCCCTTGGCCATGCAGGTGAGCGTCTTTTGCATGGCGATGAAGAGTCCGGTGAGTGGACCACGATCATCTCGAAATTCCATTTTGTCGACCTTGCTGGATCTGAAAGAGTAAGACCAGTTTAAATGTTTTTGCATTTGGCTTCTAGAATTAAATAACCTTCTTAGCTCAAGCGAACCGCTGCCATAGGAGAACGCATTAAGGAAGGCATCTCCATCAATAGTGGTCTCTTAGCCCTCGGCAATGTTATTTCAGCCCTTGGTGATCCTTCTCGAGCAAAATCAAATACGAATGTTCATATACCATATCGAGACTCCAAGCTCACTCGTTTGCTTCAAGATTCCCTTGGGGGGAATGCCCATACCCTCATGATTGCCTGCGTCAGTCCTGCCGAATGGAACGCAGGCGAAACGATCAATACCCTCAAATATGCCAACAGGGCCAGGAACATCAAGAATCGCGTAGTTGTTAATGAAAAAGAAGATGGCTGGGATGATATCGAATGGTTACAGAACACTGTCACTCGTTTGCGCAGAGAAATGAAGGGTTTGAAGGAAGGCAGATTCCCAACAGATGCTGAAAAAGATTCAGAAATACCGGAGGGTGCACGGAAGCGGGTTTTAGCTCAGTTCACAGAATTGCAAAACAAATATGAGGATCTCCGCGAGAAATATGTGGAACGGTCGGAGGAGCTGGGTCGGCTGCGAGGGGAGCTTGGCGAGAGACAGAGATTAGGTCTGAATGGCAACATCCCTGGGACGGCCAAATATGAAGAGATTGTTGGTCCTGTCATTGAGGAATATGAGAAGGCAATCACCACAATGGAAGCAGAGCTCAGTCTCAACAGGGCAGCTCTGCGACATACAAATGAGTTGGTCGAAGAGAAGGAAGAAGAGTTGGCCTCTTTGACTTCACGGCACACTGCAACCGAACTTTACGTTGAAGATCTCAGGAGCAGAGTTTCGAAATTCACTGAGCGCGAGGCTTCAACTGAGGTCAGTTGTTGGGAGTTGTATCTTGGTTGTTCTTGACATTTCTCATAGGCATATGTACATGACCTTGAAGAAAAAATAAAGGCGTACGATGAGACATCCACTTCTTCAAGTGAATCCTTGGGTGATCTCAAACGTGAGCTTACTCGGTTTAAAGATCAAGAGGTCTATTCAGCGAAGTACATTATCGACCTTGAAATGAGGTTATCAAAGTCCGATGAATCTATATTGTCCCTACAACAAAGTGTTGAGCAATTGGAGCAAGAATGTGACAAACGTCGCGGTGAAGCAGATGTCCTGCAATTCAAACTGGACGCATTACAGCAGGACGGTGATGGATGGCGTGCAGACCTAGAGAAGCGAGAGAAAAGAGTTTTCGAGTTGGAACAGAAAATGGTAGAGTGGGAACAAAAAAAGAAGGAAGCAGGGGAAACTAGGATACGTCTCGAAAATGTGGTCGAGGAAGTCGTTACGACTAAGAAGGACCTTGAGGGTCTGTCAAGTAGTCCGACATCTATAGATGCGCCTACAAACGAGCTTACAGCAGAGATAACACCACAGGGGACTACCTCAGTCGTCATTTCCCAACCTGAACAGGACATGACCCCACAGTATTTAGCTCTTCAGCAAACCCACACAGCAACTCTTGCAGACCTTTCCGCTGTCTCCTCCAAATACCGTGATGCTCTTCGTGAAATTTCAGACTTAGCCGCCCAGCTAGATGAGGCTAAATTAGGGAGCCCAACAATAGCTGAGGAAGAGCCGACAGATGAATTAACCGCTGTAGAACGTCCCGAATCTCTCCAAATTCGGAGAAGAAATTTAAACGGCAGACATCGGGAGGACATTCAAGTAAACGCAGCTGGGCGACGCCTTTTTTTCCGTCAGGCGGCCTCGGCGGAATCTCTTCACTCGAGGTATGTAGCGGAATTTATTGTACTCACTACTGACACTCATATGGGTTTGCAGGTCGTTATCGCAATCTGCATCGCTCTCACAGGAGCTTTCCTCGGTGCACTGGCGCAAGGTTTCATCCTCCTCCCACGTCAATAGTTTACATTCACCCTCCAGCTCCCACTCTCTCCATCCTTCTTCTCGCCTTACCTTGACAGATTCTGTCGTGCCTATTACCAGCGGCCAAGGCAGGGTTATATCGAGCTTGGAAAAGGAGATCATGCGTCTACAGGAGGTTTTGAAGGAGCGCGAGACCGAAATACACCTCCTTGAGAAGTCATTTACGAAGACTCAAGTTGCTCAGGTTGTCATACAGGAAAAAACGGCTGTTGCGATACCTTTGGAAGATCAAATCACAGTTTGCAATCGTGCCGTCTTGTCTCCCAAGACCTTGGACCATTTCGACCACATCAAGCAGTCGATGGCTAATGGCGTCGCCCATACAATTCATTCAGACTACGGATCCAACCATTCGGAGTCAGACGAATCTCTAGAACGCCTGAATGAGCTTATGCTGTATGTCTAGCTCGGCTTCAACTAATACAGTCCTGACTTGTCTCCTTTCTAGCTCAATGGCTCAAAAGGAATCTCAACATCGTGAAGTCGTGGAAGAGCTCAATGCTGAATTGACTCAAATAAAGCGTCAGCTGGACGAACTCACTGCGCTTTCGCGTGATCAGGTGAGAATATTGCAATCAAACATTTTCTTACTTTGACATCTTCCTAGGCTTTAAACATGTCTCAGGAACTAGAGGCACTGCAGAAGAAGTATATGTGTAACCTGGATGAGCTGAAGGATCATCAAGACCTATTGGAAGAAGCCTCGTATCACAAGTTGAGATTGGAGGGTCAACTGTCCCAGGCCAAAGAAAATCATAATGAAGAGCTTGAGCACCTGCGCAGAGAGCACAAGGCTGCCATTATGGCCAAGAAAACAGAGGTTCAAGAATCACTGGGTCGGATGGAAAAGGAACACGAGTCTGCATTGAACTCCCTTCAGTCTGAGTTAGAGGCGGCGGCTGCGGCATTGGGACAGGCACGTGGTGATCATGAAGAATCTTTTGAAAAGCTCAGGGTCGATCACGATCAGGAACTTCGGCATCAGATCGAAGAAGCGAACGAAATTCTCTCCAATACTCGCGCGGAGCATCAAAAGATTGTCAACAAAGTCAGAAATGATTTTGCTGAGGCTATTCGCCAGAAGGAAGTCGAGGCTTCTGCAGCAGCTCAAACTACTGAGGAGGAGTATTACAATGCGCTTACCAAACTACGCGTCGATCATGCAGAAGCAATCGGTAAGCTGAAGATTGAGGCCAGTGCGACAGTTGAACGTCTCCGTGAGGAACACGTCGGCGAACTTCGGATGGCCGAAATCGCGCGCCAGGGCTCGCTATCTGAGTCTGAAACCTTTCGGAATACTATGAAGGAATTACAAGAGGAGCATGCTGCTGCCCTCGCTCGAAAAGAAACGTCATATGCCGAGGAAATTGAAGCGCTAAAAGACTCTCATGCGCAGATGTTGCAAGCAAAGGAAGATGATTTAAGGTTGCAGATGGATCGTCTCCGTCTTGAATCTGAGCAATTGAACCTGAAGCTTCGAGAAGAGTGGAGGAAGGAAGTAGTCACCTTGTCATCGTCGCTCTTGAATCAGAAAGAGCAGGCTGACTCTGCACTATCCAAGGCCAATAAGCACTCTGACGCCATTCTCCAAGGTGTTCGTGAACAGCATGCAACCGCCCTTCAAGAGATGGAATGGGATCATGAACAGGACGTCAAAAAGCTGAAAGTGGAGCATCAGCAGGAATTGAAGAATGTCCAGATTCAAGCTGAAGAGGGATTGAATCTTTTGAGGCGAACACACGAAGAGACGTACGGTCAATTGTCAACGAACTATGACCAGAAGCTTGCTACCTTGGAGGCTGACGCTACTACCATCCAACACCAGCATCAGAAGGTTCTCAAGTATATGCAGAAAGAGAGCCAGCAAATTTTAGTAGACCACGAAGATGCTGTTAACGCTCTTAGAAACTTGAACACTACAGAGCAGGAGAAGATGCGAAAGCTTCTCGAGAACGAATATGCCGAAGCACTGCGGATACAGCTTTCCGAGCTTGAGCGCAAACATGTTTCAGAAAAACAGGTGCTTCAGAAGGATCAAGATCTTCTTCAAGAACTCCAAGCAAACAAGGTGGCTGCTGAAGAATCCGCTAAGCTACACGATGAAACAAGCCGTCAACGTGAGAAATTAATGACAGAGAAAACGAATGCGTTGCAGGAACAGATGTTAATTGTCACTTCGGAACGGGATGGGCTTACAGCTGAAGTTGCAAAGCTGAAGCAAGAATTGGAGAAGAATCGATCTGAACAAACGAAGTTGGTGCAAGAGGTGTCCAGACGGGAATCTTTGGCATCGGAACTTGAACGACATCGATCACATATAGTAAATCTCAAGGAGAGTTGGCAAAAGGTCAAGGATGAGAAGGATAACCTACAATCGGAGAAAAGTAGACAGGACAATCTGGTCCGTGATTTGCAAGCACAGATAGCGCGAAGTGCCTCCCCCCCAAATGTCCGATCCCCAGACCGCCCGCTTGGTTATCCACGCGCTGCTGGCCTTCCACCTTCAAAACTGCCTCCCCCTACCCCACCGCCCTCAGTGCCACCGCCTCCCGCTCCCCGCCTCATGACGCATATTAATGGCGATTCCAATCTCAGCACGTCATCGCATACATCCTCTAACATGACGATTTCCAGTTCTAAAGAGTCCCAGCCTGATTCACCAGCAACCTCGCTCGGACATCTACTGCCCAACGTTCAACCTATTCCCGATTCCAAGTTGACTGCTAAGATTGAGCAGCAATCCAAGCAGATTGAAGAACAAGAAACAATTATTAAGACCCTCAATAAACAATTGACTCACTGTGAGAGCGATCTTCAGGCTCATATGGATCTTGTGAGCACCCTAGAGGCGTCACTGGGAGACTCAGAGAAGAATCGTGAGCGATATATTACATCCATATCACTGCTGTTTCACTGATAGTCACTCAGTCCGTAAGGCCCGCGTGCAAGCAACGGAACTGGCTCGTGAACGCGACGCCCTAACTTCTCGAATAGAGAGCCTTCGGAGCGAGCTATCTGAGGCAAAATACGAAGTTGCAAATGTCCGACAGTCAATCGTCGAGGAGAAGCAGTCCCTTGAACAGAGACTTGAGGAGGAGAAAAAAGCAAAGGAGCGAGTACGTCAACAACTCGACCTGCGGATGGAAGAACTTCAAAAGCGAAAATCCAAATTTGCATGCCTATAGTCTCTCGTATAGTCTCTCGTTATCTTTATGGTTGTACATTTTCGGTCCCCCTGATCTCCTAGAGAGTTGCCTTTTCACCCGCTATGTTTTTATAATCTCGACACAGTTTATTGTTTCTTTTTTTATCGGTTATCGGCACCTTGGTAATGTTTTATACCCTTCTATTGGCTTCACATGGTTAATTACACGTGTGTTTGTATGACTTATCTTTTCCATCACGTCTGTTACAAATGCCTTGAAATTGAAAACTGGGCTAATGTTTGTCATTGTATACTGTTATCCAGATTCAAATAATCTTCAAATTCCAAGTCACTGTGCTTAGGTCTTTCTGATTAGTCCTTCAGTCCAATCCAGTCTGTAACTTTTGATCACGTTGTCCTCTCTATGTGAACACGACTTGATAAAACAGACATTGCTCTTGTTGAAATACAACGAGGGGAGGGTACAAATGGATAGTGAATACAAAGTAACTATACATATATACCTAATAAGAAAGTGAAACAAAAGGAATCACATGCATCGCGCAGGCTCGCATGAATTCCAAGTTCCAACAGCTCTTGCCGGACTTGATACTTATCAGCATAAAGGCTTGGGTTTTTTCCGAGGTTCTGCTCTGTCCGGCACGCATGGACCATTGACAATGTAAGAGGACTTGGACTCTCTCAGATACCAATCAATTTTCAGATTTATTCTTGGATTTCTTTGAATTTCGGCTTACTATTCTTCCGTATGTCGACTGAAATCCCGTGGGGGCTCACGGAACCAATGAACAACGAGTACTCAGAAACGTAAAGGAGGAAAGACGCTCAAGTAGGATAAGATATGACTATACATTGTTTTACTAAGAATAGACGACCGATCTAACAATATTTGATAGTGAAACACTATTTCAAACCTCAAATCATCCGCAGAAAAGACTTCAATAAGAAAATTGTTGATTCTTTAACCGAAGAAGTGGTCTCGATGAACTTATTATCATCGGTGTAGAGTGTGATGTCCTGAAGCTTGTGAGTGCTGGTCTTCCTTGCCACGCTTCATTGTAGGTCTTGTCAATCGAGTAATTTCCTTCTTAATATGCGCGAGTCAGATAAATCGAGATGATCTAGCTGTGAGCGTAGAAAATATGTTGGCTTCGGTTATCCACTAATGTGACCGTACTGAAGGCTTTGTATGTGACAGTTGACATTAGTTGACACTGACTTCATGAACAGTTTCTCTAAATAGAAAGCAGCGGGTACTTGAAAGACAGCAGCCATGTCGGGTGCAGGGTCTTCACAGACAAATCACCATCCTACATCCAATCCTTTGTCCACTTTCGAGTTCACTAAGCGCAAACGCTGGGCAGATATACTGATTACTGGGCTTACAGATGTCCTTATACTCATTCTCTCGCCTGAGGGCAAGGTCCTATATTGTGGAACTGCTGTTACAGAGCTACTGGGTTGGAATGAGACTGACGTCCTGGATCTTCACTTACATGATTTTGTTGTCGGTGAGATCAAACCTGGATGCCAACTTGCGAGCGATCCTCCTTAAGCACAATGCAGGCGAAGATCAGTCCGCATTTCAGCGTGGGTTCGAAGACTCAATTCGCACCAATAGCGAATTTGTTTCTTATATTCGATTGAAGTGTAACCCATCGCTCAAACCGGGGTCAATCGTGCCCAACGATGTTCTTTTCGAGTTAAAGGGTTACCCGCACTCTGTTACCGAACAGGGTCCAGATTGCAAGTGCTTTTTTGCTATCGCAAAGCCATATCCTAGCAGAAATATTGCTATGTGAGCCGAAACTTTGAATTGTCAATAGCTATGAACCTCATTCACTTATAGGCTTAACACTTTCCTGGACTTACAGACGGAAAACGAGAGATTACAACAACGTCTTTCTGTTCTCAGAACACAGGTAGATTCACAGATCATGTCTGCGGGACAGGCATTGCCAAGTATGAACTCCATGTATGCCACGTCTTCCTTACAACAGTTAGCACTTCCTTTTTGCCTTGTTGAAGTTCCTCTCACATCTGCAGTGCCCAATATTCTAGTCTTCTTGATGACACACTTAAGAATGCTCCTGCAACTAGTCATGATAGCGGTCTGGTTAGTGCGAACTGCAATGGAGAAACTCTGATACCGAGCTCGGACGATCCTGAAGATAGTACCAGAAAAAAGAAGGTTTGCTTTGATTCTTCCGGAAGAGTTTAGTGATGTTTATGTCCCTTCTGCCTCCAAGCTCAAGAAGGCCCATGGAATTGAACAATATGTATGCCGAAAGTGTGGGCGAACGGATTCTCCTGAGTGGCGGAAGGTAAATGATCATAAATGTAGCGCCTTCGCACTGACTTCAACCTGAATACTCAGGGACCTGATGGCCCGAAGACTCTTTGCAATGCTTGTGGTCTCCGTTGGGCGAAGCAGATGCGTAAGTTTGATGAACCTACAGAAGAAACGGGGTCCAACTCCAGCCAGCCGTCGTCGACTCCAGGAACCGATAAAGCTTTCTGATGCTCCTTGACATCTAAACCATATGCTATAAGCTTTCCATTTTGTTTCCTTTCCTGTAATATCAATTTAGGCTGTGGAGCTGAGAACCGACAAGTAATGCACAAGTGACAATACGCAATAACGTCACCAATGTCACAGTTGTTGATTGTTAATTTCTATCATTGCAGTAGTTGACTGTTGGTCCTCTGCAAATGCCTCCTGAAATCTACTCTCTTTCTCAGACTCCCATAACTTGTCATGCATTCAGTGTCGATCGCCAAGGTTGGTTCATTGCAGTTCAAAAGCGCACTCCTAAGCACCTCTTTAGAGCTCGCAGTCAGTCTGAACAGCAAGGATGTCCAATTGTACTCGCGGAAGGACCAGGAGTGGATTCCAACAGAGGTCCTATCAGAGGTACATGACTTGTGTTTCACAGAACCAATATCTCATTCCTGGGCCTAGCATGATAAGCTGGTTACCTCAATCGATTGGGCTCCTAGGTCAAATCGCATCGTGACAGCTTCTCAAGACAGGAATGCATATGTTTGGACGGAGATTCCGGACTCTGAGACAGGGAAAGTTGCTTGGAAGCCTACCCTTGTGTTGCTGAGGATCAATCGTGCCGCAACCCACGTACGTTGGAGCCCGTTGGAGAATAAGTTTGCAGTGGCAAGCGGTGCAAGGTTATGCCCGAATAGTCAGGTCCTACATGGTGTTAATGTCTTTCCAGGGCTATTGCTGTCTGTTCTTTTGACGAAGAAAGTAACTGGTGGGTAGCCAAGCATCTTAAGAAACCCATCAGGTCCACGGTATTATCTATCGATTGGCACCCAAACAATGTTTTACTTGCTGCCGGTAGTGCTGATATGAAAGCAAGAGTATTTTCGGGCTACATCAAGGAAGTTGATGAACGGTGGGTAGAACAAAAGCGATTTGGAATATCGTTCACTGATGTTTGTCCTCAGCCCTGCTCCCAGTGTTTGGGGGTCAAAGTTACCGTTCAACACCATCTGTGGAGAGTATTCATCTCCAGCTGGTGGATGGGTTCATGCGGTTGGATTCTCGCCTTCTGGAGATGTGCTTGCCTTTGCTAGTAAGTTGTATCTTTCCTTCCTGATTGATTTCATGTTTTGTCTAGGTCACGACAGTTCTATTACCATTGTATATCCAAACGGTCCAACTTTACACACTGTCCGATTACCATCCTTGCCTTTGATTGCCTTGTCCTGGACTTCAGGAGAGACCATTGTAGCCGCAGGACACGATTGTAAGCCCTTGGTCTTTGCGGGCTCGGAGCAAGGCTGGCAAGAGGTCGGGACTCTCGATGATGCTTCTTCTTCAAGGACTTCCGAAGGTTCCCGCTCTGGGTTTGGCGGTAACACTGGGATTGGTCGTCTGAAGACTGGTGCCTTTGCAACTTTCCGGGATGCGGATTCCCGCGGTCAAACCACCAGTGGATCTATATTTTCCGATACGAAACTCAACACGATTCATCAAAATACAATAACCAGTGTTCGGCCTTATGACTCCCAGGATGGGTATGTGGCCAGGGTCAGTACGACTGGCGTAGACGGTACTCTGGTCATATGGGATACGAGTGAAGTGAGCGCGCTTACTGCGAAGATTGGAGGGATAAGAATCTAGAAGGCATATGTACTTCATTGTACATACAATGTCTGGTGAAAACTCACTCTGAAAGTCTTTTTAGGTGTATCCTCACTTGTTCATTTGGGCATCTGAGGCATCTGAGGCATGTGCCAGAACTTGAATGGGTGTTCTATTATTCTGGGACCAGGTAGAGATACTTCTGAAAATCAAAGACTTTTCTTGGTTAATTCCTTCTTCCCGACACTTCAATATCATCATGGACAGTGGCTCAAGACAAGTTTTTGATTCAACTGTGTTCAGCGGGATGGAGCCCCGATTCTTCGGTCATAGCAGATGCCAATGAAGTAAAACGACAGGAACGTACAGCCACCACGGGCTACAGTATTTCTACCTCTAAAAGCATCAAAGTACAAACAAAATGCATGTTGTAAGATAATAATATAAACAAAAATAGAGTGAGTCTAGAAAGTACTTCCTAAGTACTTCCTCTGGAGAGTAAGCAACACAGAGGGAGATCAATATGATAGAGAAAATAAGTGAACGAAATATCATGGTAAGACAGCTATATCATTGATGAACGAAAACCGAAGGTGAAGAATGAAATCAAAACCACTGACGTGTCAGATCACTATTCTGACTGTAGGCCCAATGACTCGTCAGGACGTGAGAGACCCTCACTACTCGTAAGACAAACGGCGCGTTTCCCGTGACCGTCCTCGAGACCTTTCTTTGCTATCTACTATTCCAACTGAATTGTCGGTCACTGCGGTATTATATGTGCATGTTGAGGTGTCTTCGTCATCAGAGTCACTATAATATGTGTCCGAGTCACAATCAGAATCTTCACCTCTCATGGTATCGATCTCCAGCCAGGAATGATACCACTTTGATAAGAAGATTTTGATGTCTGCATTGAGTCTGAGATATTCGACATTTCGAGCGATTCCCTCCCACTGGATATTTCTGTTATGCAAGGCCTCGCTAATGATGTTGGTCTGGTTGAAATACATCCAGTGAAGGAGCAAATGGAAAGATGTAGGATCCGGGACAGGGAGATAGAGGACAGGGTGTTCGTGAACGGATGATAAGAGCTTGGGTAAACGGTTGAGAGGAACAGTGTATTGAGGAACAGATTCAGATGAAAGGGAGGATCTTGACTTGATCAGGTCCATGGCATGAGCACCACAGAAAAGTGCGTGCAAGTAGTTAGAATGCACTGCTAGATAGTCCATATGCAGCTATAAGTAATATGATCAGTTATGGGGATCAACTGCGATGTAAGAAAACAACTTACTTTGAACGTTAACTGTCGTGTACCGTTGAAAGAGGTTTCTGTGATCCTATTTCCTGCTATCGAAGGGTACAAGTCGATTGAATGGCGAAGTTTGGTGAGAGGCGAGGATTCTGCGGCGTATTTCGGTCGATACCTCACGTGTGGGATAGGAACGACTGGCAAGACGATGAAATTAGCCTCAAATATTGATTCAAAAAACCTGAATTGCGACAGACTTATTGTGCAGTCAGCAGTTTCGGGGTTTTCCCAGTAACGAGGCGCCAAACTACGAAGTTGTTCGATGACGTACTCGATAGGAACATCCGTGAGCGTAGAGGGGGGGAAAGGTCCAACACAGGGTGAGTCCATAAGTAGGAAGAGGAGGAGAAAACTGGTTTGGAGGGATAATTAGTCGGAAGGACGAGACAATTAGACTGCACACCCACATCTGAACTTTTGTAGTGGGAGACTCAGACAAAAACAATCCAGATTATTGTCCTAGAGTTCAACAGCAGACCCGAGCAGGAGCAGGTGGTCCAGAAACCAAGGACGAAACTTGGTCACTTTTTGGATAAAAAGGGGATGGTTGAGGCCGTCAATCAAGGAGCCCCAGTGTTTTTATTGTCCGGGTCTCATGGGGTGATCAGGCGCCGCTATTGACGAGTGCCATCTGATCTAGATCTATCTTTTCTTTATTGACTATGAGTTGCTGTCCGGTTGGGAAGCCAATTGTTTTCTGTCTCCATATACCCATTCTTATTGTCTTCTGCCCCAAGTTCAGGGGTCGTGTTTTAGAAGGTCCTGCTGGATCAAATCTGCTGTTTCACGTTTGTTCAATCTTGATATGAGTGGCCGTCATCGGCCAGGATGGCCAGGAATGTGGATGTGAACATTATGATCGAAGGTGTTCAATCCACCCATGTTTGGCTCCTGACAAACAAATGATCGAAGAAATGAATTCTCTCAACCTAGTTATAATTACTAGGCAACTTGGTGGTATCAAGCTGCTTGGTATTATTGATGCAAAAATGCAAGTGCTAAGCACCTGGTCGCTATGCGATCAAACACATTTGCCATGAGGTGGTTCGATAGGTGCTGAAATCGAGAAGCATGGCTCACGACCAAAGAATGAAGACAAAATCAAGTGTATCTGGAAGTGTGCCGAAATTGATGACATGGGTGATGTATTCAAGAGCAAACGACGCCCTTTTCGAACCATGACAAGCCCACCGGGGGCACACGACATCCTTACGGAGAATCCATATGAATTGCACCCAAACCTGACACCGCTGGAAGCAGAGGTTCTCTGGGAGTACGCGAAGCTTGCGTATCATATCAAAAGTGTAGGTTTCGTTCCTGGGATTTGATAGAATTCTTGACAAGTTTAAATGCGTAGATGACACAGAAAACGCGCATGCTTCAGGAAGAGCCGGACACAAGAATGCTAGCACGCCTGCGGGTACTGGAGAAGAAGATGGGCTTGGTGCTCACTCTGGCAAGTCACGCCATAAACCAGTGCCTTTTGACATTCAGCCTCTTTCTCAGTTCAAAGCCTCCGTTTGGGGTGTTATCAACGAGCAGACCGCTCCAGGCGAGTACGATGATAGTGATCAAACTATCAGAGAATGATCAATCAAGACACTTGTTTCTGCCGACGAGAGGTGAGGTGATACTAGACGCAATCAACCAGTAATTCACGAATTGTAGACTGGCTTGGAACCCACTCTGGACGGTCGATCGCCCCCGGTTATATGAGACTTGTATTACTCCCAGCTCAGGAATACGTAGCATAAATAAATAACATTCTGAATATGGACACCGACACGACATCTACGAACAGATGGATCAAATAAGTTGGACTTCTGCAAGCCATTGGAAATACGTTTCTGAGGGCGGTGCCACAATCGTCTTCTCCTACGTTGGCCCTCTCAATCCCTCCTACGATGGCATGGTGCTACGGCTTCGCAAGACTACCAGTGAAAAGCCTTCAGCACTCGATGAGGATGATCCGATTATCGAGTTCCAAACCAAGTGCATCGAGAGACTCTTGCCTCAGGAAAACCTCCCAAAGTTGCGGTCTGTGCGTCTAGAGAGGGAGTGGCTGGAAAGGTTGGGAGAACTACATGAGAACCGGCGGCCGGAGGACAGGCAAGGGAAAGACCATATTGACCTTTCGCGAAAGAGAGCGGTCTTGGCCACAGACTTGGTAGGAGGCAACTGGATCGCGGTGGAGATCAAGGTCAGATTTATGTGTGCTCCAGTGCTCTCGTTCCTCTCATCCCTCTAGCCGAAATGGGGATTTCTGCCGTCTCCAGTTCACCTGTCGGAGAAGACAAGGGCGAACAAGATGCAGACCTGTCGTTTGTGCATGCATAACTACATGAGGAGCCAAAAGATCCACGGATACGTCAACAACTACTGTCCGCTCGACTTGTTCTCCGGAAACGCAGATCGTGTCCGCAAGGCTGTTGACTGTCTATGGGAGGCATGGGTGCACAGTAATGGCAACATAAACAATCTTAAGGTTTTCGCCCATGGGGAAACCGTCAGGCCAGACCAGGTTAGTGCTCACTTACACATAGCTTGTCGGGGCGCCCTGACGGCTTATAGATCGGGCGTCTTCTGGTTGGCGGGGCATCCAACCCTGATCATATAGAGCAGAGATTCAAGGATGCCTTGTCCGATGCACTTCTGAATACATCGATCTTGACGACCCTTTCCAACTTGCAACGAAAGTTGGATGCTCTAGATATTGAGGGTCTATCAAAGCTTTGGAGGGAGACTGAACTTGATCGCCAGTCAGCTCATGAACCTGGGCCGACAGCACCACTCGGCACTTGCTCTGCACATCATGCAGTGCAGGACCCTGGCATATCAGATTGGACAGAGTTTCTCGACATCTTCCAATCGTCCCGGGCAGCGGAAATGGATCACAGTCAGCCACAAATTGTGCACATGCGATACTACATCACGGCCTATCTGCTCTCAGCTACATTCAAAGACTGCTCCATGATCGTGAGGCTTGATCCAGACGATCAAGTTGTGACTAGGGCACATCCGATCGCCGTGATCGACCTGGATCCCAAGAGTTTGGCCAGACTTGGAAAATGGGAGCAATTAGATCGGGAAATAGTATTGGGTTACAGTCCTGTAGTTCGAAAAATCTGTGTCGATGCCCGGTAGTTCGTCGTATGTCATCACGTGGAAAGGCCGGTCATGAGCGGACACGGTGTTCACCAAGACATTTGTAATATCTGACGCTGTGAGCATACCCCTGCTGATGGTCCACTTTCATTTCGTTTCAAACGTGTCCCACTCCCTGCGCCAGTTGAACACGAGGTGCTTGCTCCGACCTGCATTCCTGCATAGACGCTACATTTCATTGTACAATGCAGACATCTCCGGCCTGACCGATGGAGAACTTGAAGTGCGTGCGGCTCAGCGTCAGACCGCATATGGACAATGACCCTTTAGTAAACTAGTTCCGTAATGCCGTAGTCGATTTCGCGCAAAGAGAAGTCGCACCGAGAGCAGCTGATATTGATAAAACAAATACATCCCCTCCCGTGAGCTGCAGTATGCTCGGCTTCACACTCTTACAAATGACACTGGGCTCCAGGATCTATGGGAGAAGCTGGGCTCCATGGGCCTCCTCGGTATTACCGTTGACCAAAAGTACGGTGGTCTGAATCTTGGATATCTACAACATACCCTTGCAATGGAAGCTCTTTCCGAAGCTTCAGGCTCAGTGGCATTATCATACGGAGCCCATTCTAACCTCTGTGTGAACCAGATCCATCGCCACGGCACAGAAGCACAAAAGGAGAAGTATTTGAAAGATTTGGTCAACGGCACCAAAGTTGGAAGCTTGGCTATGAGTGAAACAGGAAGTGGAAGTGACGTGGTCAGCATGCGTTTAAAGGCGGAAAAGGTTCAAGGCGGATGGAAGCTCAATGGAAACAAGTTTTGGTTAGTACTTAGTCTACTTGATTTTATTCTCAAAACCATCCTCAAGCAGTTCAGGATTACCAACGGACCCATTGCCTCTACGCTCGTTGTGTATGCAAAGACAGCAGCTGAAAAGGGGTCAAAGGGAATAACAGCGTTCCTCATTGAAAGCGGCTTTGAGGGCTTCTCTACTAGTCAGAAGCTTGACAAATTTGGTATGAGAGGGAGTGACACCTGTGAGCTTGTTTTCGAGAATTGTTTAGTCCCCGAAGGTGAGTTTCCTCTGGCTTAAGGACTCGATGCATAGTCTAATCTGCAATAGAACATGTCCTCGGTCAGGTCAATCAAGGCGCCGCTGTTCTGATGTCGGGTTTGGATCTTGAACGGATAGTTCTAAGTGGTGGTCCTTTGGGGTACCTTAATTGCTTTTTTTCCGGGTTTGGATTCGGCCACTAATCAGTGGTCAGATTGATGCAAGCGGCGTTTGACTATGCCGTGGAATATGTCCATGATAGGCAACAATTTGGCCGGCCAGTTGGAACGTTCCAATTGATGCAAGGTGGGATCTTGAATCGTCTTTCTCCAACCTGACACTGAACTCCGCCGTAGCCAAGATCGCCGATATGTACACCAAGATTAATGCAAGCCGGTCCTATGTTTATTCTGTGGCCCGGGCGTGTGATCGAGGTAGAGTCAGCCGCCGAGTGAGTAATGGAAAAAAATTTCTTTCCTGTTTTGGGGTCATTGACTAGAATGGACAATGGCGGTGCTTTACTTTCTAGGACTGTGCTGGAGCGATCCTTTATTCGACTGAGAGAGCGGTCGAGGTTGCTCTTGAAGGCATGCAATGCCTTGGAGGCAATGGGTATATCAACGGTGAGCCTAGTATCAAACCCGACCAAGGCTTGACTGACGTGGTCTTGTTAGATTATCCAATGGGTCGTATCCTCCGGGATTCTCGCTTGTACACCGTCGGAGCCGGGACTCAGGAAATTCGTCGAATGCTGATTGGAAGAGAATTCAATGAACAGTTTAAAGCATGAGTGGACATTAGCTCTGAGACTGAGATGACGGACCATCAAGATGGCCTGTCAAAAGGCATTGTTAGCGAGTGAGGGCTCGGCTTTTCATATAATATGTGGCTGGTCGTTGTATGCGCTGATTTCGTTACAGTTGATGTGTTCTAGAGCAGAAATGAGAATATAGTAGTCAACTATTGTGGCGGGGACGCCGCGGAGAGGAAAGTCCGAAAAAAAGGTATGGGAGAAGGCTACTCCGTCGCTTGGAACCGATCGATCTGTTACATTTTGAGGGTAATAGTTTTTTTTCTTCAGTGGGGTGGTGGTGGTGGAGGGGGGCAGAGAATTTAGGCAATTATGGTCTCGCCCTCAAATATAGCTGATTGCTGACTGGAAAACAAGTGCTCCAATCCTGTCCCTTTCCCCCCTCCACACCCACTCGCCGGGCTATTTGTAAACCCCGACGCTGGCCGCGGAAAGAAATTTTTAAAAAAATGTTATGTGCGTTGGATCAGGTCCGCCTTGAACATTGTTCCCCACCTCTTTCTTCCTGTTCTCCATCCTTCGTTTTGTCAAGTCGTTTGTTCGAGGTGTTCGCTATGAAACCTTCTTCTTCTTCTTCGCCATCTGAACAGGGGTCTGTTGGGTATTTTCATTCTATAACTTCGGGACGTCAGAGGACCGCACAAGCTTGTGATAAATGTCGTGAACGGAAAACCAAGGTTCGTCAATGCTTTCCCCTCCCATTCACACACATATATATCTGTGTGGGTGTGTGTGGGTGTGTATGTGCTTTTTTTAATATTAAAAAATCTTTTTTTTAGTGTTCTGGTGACAAGCCCGTTTGTAAGCGATGTCTTGATAGAGGTCTCATATGTGAATACTCTTATCGAGAGACTCGTCCACGTGGACCTGCTCGGATGCGAATAGCGCCTTCGATGACTACCCTTCCTACCAGGGATTTGTCGTCGTCGTCGTCGTCGCCATCCATTCAGGACGTTGATCGTCCAGGATACCCTGTATCACGCGAGGGTCATCATCAGCAACAGCATCAGAGCCAACAATCACAACAGCAACAGCAGCTACAACAACAACAACAACAGCAGCAGCAGC
>Ga0153986_1000176_pt1 | contig 20695 bp, 27 predicted proteins | sample TSGA070MetaG_FD_104724 | JGI IMG/M metagenome (GOLD analysis project Ga0153986, IMG submission 104724) | Attine ant fungus gardens microbial communities from Georgia, USA - TSGA070 MetaG | ecosystem: Host-associated > Fungi > Mycelium > Unclassified | place: USA: Georgia, Alexander Wildlife... | reverse complement strand
ATTGAGAGTATACCGACCGTCTTAAAAAGATCAGATCAAGACATCCTCAAGTCCACACTGACCGATCCATAAAACAACAACAAAAACAACAAAAGAAAAAGGACCGCGGACTTATTCAGTTACTATCATTATGATCATCACCATCATCTGCCAGAAAGAGGTACCAAAAACACACAGGTCAAATGCACCGCCAAGTTTGCTTCCTGAAACCTCGGACTTTCTCATTCGTAGAGAGAGAAGGAGAGAAGACAAACCGACGTGATATCTGGGAAAACAGAAGAGGGGAGAGGGGGCAGGAAGTAACGGAGATATAAATGTCCCGATAGATCTTTTTCGTTCACATGAACATGGAGATGAATTGGGTGGAGTGAATATTCTGTGTACGTATGTGTATATACATGTATATATTGCTATAGCAAATAAGTTCTATTTCGGAGATCGGAAGATTCGGAACTGGCTTTCTGTATATACACCGTAAATAAAAACCGCCAAGAACGTGATGTCAATCATCCCGATACAGATGGGCGGTAAGAAATCACCACGCCAACCAAGGAGACACTATACTTATACTTTGAGACTCCCGAGTCGGCGGTCATCGGCAGCAACAACTTCCGGAGCAGCTGCACCACCACCGCCACTGCCAACAGCTTGTCAAACATGAATAGTAGAATACTCAGCGCTGTTCGGCCCCTGACAATTCCAAGAAAGTTCAAAATAAGCACAATGCTTATTTAATCCTAGTCGGCACATTCAGAAATCAATTATCGGAAATCCACAACCGTAGACCTGAACAAATGTCCGAGGGGTGAATATAACAGAGTACAAAAAGGATTTGAGGTTTGAATTAAAATGGGAGCACATGTTTGAAGGTAACCAAGTGGGGATGTGTGGGTGGATAATCAACTTGAAGAGCAGGTTAAACAAGAATGCTAGGAGAAATGCAATGGTGATAGTGAATGCAAGCGATGGATAGCCAACCAATAAAAATTAGGGAGCAGGTCTGGTAGTAATCACAATGGGTGGTATACACAATAGGGGGTGAGACTGGGAATACGAAAAGCGACATTTTGTTTGCGTCTAAAGATACAAGTTGATGCTTTCCCAAAGTATCCAAACAGTGGCGGCCATTGCAACACCCCAGAGTCAAAAGATTAAACCATGAGACTGAGGTAGCAGGGCACTACGGCGAAATCGGGTAGGGTTTAGACCTAATTGGAAAGATGTTCACTTTAGTTAGTCCGGAAGGCGCGTGGTATGACGCTTGCTAGGGGCCTTGGCGGATATAGGGTGGGGCTGCCAAAGTAGGCCTCCAGTTTGAAAATGGACGAATGGGATGGATTCTATCGCGGGGCGGGAGCAGATGATAGAGGATGAGGAGGCCGTTGGGAGGGTTTTGGGGCGTCATTGGGTTTGGGAACGACACCCTGAAGACCTTTATAGCCATAGAGTTTGCCAAATTCTAGAATCATGGCCTTGGCCATAAGACACACCCACCCCAAACCTTCTCCAGTGACGAGCTGGCCGGGCCACAATAACTCACCCTCCTCGTCCTCCAAGTCAGGCTCATGCTCTTCCGTTGGAGTGAGGGTGCTGTAAACCATCCTGGAAAAGGTAGTCGGGAAATGTCGAGCCAAGGTGGCAAGGTTCAACAATTTTTGCGACTCCAACATCAATGAGGCGGTTGATCGATAAGTAGCAGTGAGATCTTTGAGATTAGCGATCATGGTAACATCAATTGGCTCAGAAACCTTGGCGACAGCCTCAAGATAGGAGGGAGGAGGAGCGGGGCTCTCGCGGACTCTACGAGGAAGGAGATGAAAGAAGGGAGGAAGATTAGGTCTTGGAGGAGGCTGCTGGCGGAGAGGCTGTGTAGCTGGATTCTGAGAGGGGCCAGGAAGACGAGGGTCTGTATTGGGAGTGGCATCATCACGGCTAGTGGGAGTGGAGTTGGCACTGTTGGTGGGAGCAATGCTGGCAGGAGAGGGGAGCATGGGGAGAGTGGATTGTGACTTTGAAGGGAGAGAGGGGTTAGCAGCGGTGAGCTCAGCATCCTGTATGGCGGCTTCTATTTTTGCTTTAGCTTGTTCGGAAACCCTGTCCATTCCTCGATCGAGCTCTTGGCGGATGGTATAGAACATTTTCCTTGCGGCGATGAAAGATTCAATCATGTAGCTGGTAGAGATGTATGAGAGAGAGAGCAATGGAGGATGGGTCAGGCTCACATGAGACCGATAAAGGTCTTTTCAGCCTCATCGATGGCATTTTCCTGGGCGAGCCACTTGCTCTTGCACCAAGAAAGGAAAGCAGCGATGGTGGTCCATGTGTCTTTGTTGCAGGTCTTGCGGGGGTAATCTTTGGTCCAGATGGCGTAAGTGAAGCAGACGAGGGCATCGAGAAGCTCGATTCTGGCGATGAGGCCACCGTACTTATGGTAGAGGGAGTTGGGGGGAGGGGGATCCGCAAGGGGACGGTATTCTTTGTGGGTGGGAGGGTAGGTGGACCAGAAGCGGGTGTCTCCAGAGTACTTGAGGGTGCGGCCAGCATTGTGATACTTGTCATTAAGCTCGTCAAAATGGGATGGGGGAAGATGGCCGCGTTTGGGACGGCGGATGGGGACGGGATGGACCGGGGGAATGTCGTCAGTGAGCTCGCCATCCTCATGAGCGTCTGTGCGAGGACGCTTTGGAGGACCTGGAGGCTGGAAAGTGTCGAGAGACTTGCGTTTGAGGGATGATGGGTTTGGGTTGAGGGGGGCAGGGAGGGCGGTGAGGAGCTGTCGGAGTGTGAGCGGGTGAATGGGCGGAGAAGAACAAAATTACCGCCAAGGAGCGCTGAAGAGAGGAACGACGATAGCTGGGGGACGTCGGTCAGCAGCGGCGCACGGACCAGACAGCAGACTCACCGTTTGGCACTCATGGTGGCAAGACGAAACAAGGTCGAGTCACGCGTCACCCTCCTTCTCCGCTTCCGGCCCGCACGCCGTCCGTGCCCGGCACCACCCGCTCTTCTATCACTCAGACTTGTGATGGGTTCTCACGTGTCCAGTCGCGTCCTATATATATGTAGGTAGCTATACACGCTACGCGATCGATATAATAAATACTAGCGAATCAATAATATATTGTACATTTCCATTCCATCCTCACTAGTCTGCTCATGGTCTTCGTCTCACTTTCTGTCGGCTCTGTTTGTTCTTTGTCTCTTTTTCTCCGACCATCTTCACTGCCTCCACGCGACTTCGAGACGCCCGACCCCGCGTGACAATCCCTTCATCGTCCTCAGTCGCAGCATCACTGTGCTTCACAGGCCCAGTCCCATCTACTACCGTAGTCGCCGAATGCACAGACGCAGACCGCCTACTGCTCGACACCACCGCCGTTTGTGATGATGTATATGAGATCGATCGGGTGCTCGAATGAGACGAGCCCGGCTCTGCACAGGACAGGGACGATGATCGCGAACAGCTCGAGCTGCTCTGCGATCCATTCCCCTGATGCTTTCTTGTCGACATTCTCATCTCCTCTAAACTTTCTGCCGCCGCAACATTCTCGTGGGAAACACCCTCTGCCCATGAAGATTTCTCGACTTCGTAAGGGGATGCCGTCTCTGAAGAGCCTTTCTCCGATGACACTGCGTTATCAATGGGCTTGGTTTTGACTTTCTTCTTTGCAGGTTCCTCAATCACTTCATCCTCCTCGGGCTCAGAACTCTTGGAAGGCTCTCGAAGAGCCCCAGGAACCCCTTTGCGCTTTCTCAGATTCAGAACCTTTGGCACAGCTGTCATCTTCTGTGGTACCAGCTTTGAGTACCAAATCTGACATTCAAAGCTCTGTCGGTGGCTGGATCCATGGAGGTTGGCTAGGATGTATAGGTATTCACTCAATCCATTCCATGCAACACGTGTACGGATGAGAGGAGGTTGGTGAACTACAACACGATTGAGTGCTTTTGCCAGTCAAAGATCAAAGGGAAGTTGGTGCTCACGAGCGATACGTGTGACGACTTCAGCCGTCTGGTGCTTTTTCTCATCGCTCCAGAATATCCAATGAGCCGCATCGTTCGGCTTGTAAAAGACATCAAGAGCTGCAAGACTAAACACAATCTCGTTTGGTGCCACTGGTTGTTTCAAGGTGGCACGGGCCTCTTTGAGGAGCTGCTGCACAGCTGGATAAGCGGATGAGAAAACTCGATCTGTCCCATCCGACCATACTCCAGGTGATATCTGAGTTCTAGCAGGGACTGACGTTGAAAACTTGGTGCTGGAGAGATAATCTCTGCGTTCGCCTCTACACGGAGCGAAAGGAGAGTAAGATGTCATTCTGCGAGGGTCGGTCTGCATGGTTGGGAGAGAACTGTGAGAAGAGACAAGAATGGTTATGAAATAGATGAGCTCCGAGGGTAGATCCACAACTGGTAGCCTGGCACACGGGGAGAGCAAGCAGCTGGCAAACGACCCGGTATGTGGCAGATAAAGAGAGAGGCTGAGGGAGGTCGATGTGGCAGATGAAGAGGTCGATGTGGGAAGAACTGGCAAGTGACAGGGTTGGACTCGGCTCACAGTCCACACTCGATACTAACAGGCGCACTTCCTCTTTTGGATGCCAAAGCTCGGCTTCACTCCCGTGGGAACACCATCCCATCTGCCTCTGTTTATCCAGCTCATATACTCCTGACGGGACTCGCAAAGACCATGCACAGATCGCCCAATCTGGTCTGAGATCTAGCATATCTCGTTTTATAGTCCCAAGTCTCTTGCAAGCAGACAGGCTCATGTATACACTGCTACTCATGAGCATCAGAAGCCAATAGCTCCTAGCATCACAATGGACTATCGGGCTCACACGAGTCACCCGGCAGCCGCTTGTTGGTGGTTCGATGTGCAGCAGTCCATCGTTGTTCGTTTCTCAGTCAGAATACTATTAAGCAACAATGGGAATATACACATCCAAGTTCCATCTTCCCAATTCCCACTGCCATACGGCCATCCCCATGCGAAGCACCTAATTACTTACCCGTCCTTTTCCAGCCCATCCGATCCTCACAACTCCTTTTCCAAAAACGCTCTGTACTCTGTCATATCCAGGGTATCATCGGGCGTGACCAGAACAGCATGAAGTATGATACGAGGATCTACCACTTGTTTTCGTTCAGGGGCAAATGGTATTGAGAGCTCAGTCTGAATCATCGTAAATGTCCCAGCCAAAAATCCAATTCTCATAAACACAAAAGCATATATAAAAAAAAGAGAGGACGAGAAACTCTTGGCAATCAGAACACTTACCTCATTTATTTCCAGATAACCGAGCACGATCAACTGGCACAACTGTTCTTGCACCCACGTCGAACTAGGAGTGACACAGAGCGAAACATCCACCAAAATGCCTCGGCCACCATCGACAAGCGCTAGGAGACCCGACACAGGTTCATACCATAACATCCTACACCGTCGACCATGAGGTGATAGAGACTTCCTTTTTAGAAAAAATGCTCGGCTACAGCATCAGGAGAGAGAGACCTACCTACCCACCAACCGCAACTTCTTCCCCACCATGCTCAGATCGACTTTGTCCAGAACCACGGGAGTCCCGTGTTCAGGTAAAGGCATATATATCTATATCTATATATATATCAAGTGACGTCGTCAGGAAACACCGACTAACCTGGGGTTTGAGGCTATATACTCGTTGAGCACTTTCCGAAATAGGAACGTGGCACAGGGTTTTCGATTTATCTGATGAACGACACGTGCCGCGATCGATCGCATTAGATACTGATATTAACCAATCGAACTGCTCCGATTCATTGGCACGCTGCCATGTCACTGCCATGTAGTGTATCCAGATTTAGGTGCAAACAAAAAATCCAGGTTGTCGCCTCTGAGCAGCAGCTTAGAGCGCCACAGAGCAAAAGATCGAGAGAGAAATCGGTTCTCTTGTATAGATGATATCAGTAAGATAGCTAGCTACAATAATAACAGCCGTAAGAGAACAGAAGATTAAGGGTGTAGTGAGATGTGAAACCTATCCTCCACAAAGATAAAATTCAATAACAATTCACTGAGTCCTCCTCCTCCTCTCCCCCCGAGTCAAGAATCACGTTCCGAGTTGCTCCTCTTCCTCGATTTCCTCTCCGCATCGCGCAGCGTAACACGTACACCATACTTGGCCAAGCTCTGCAAATCCACATTGAACATCGTCCATGTCAGAAATTTCAGAAGCGACATTCCACATCAGTAATCAGACAACCCCAGAAAGAAAGAAAAGATCAAAGTCAGAAACTTTTAGGAGACGGAGGGGGAAAAGCACGCACTCGAGTCAAATCTGTAGATGGCTCCAGACCGGGAAATTCTCTAGTGGAATACACTCTGAACGGCCCTCCATACAATTCCGCCAGGATAGGTTGTTCTTGACCACCAGGCACAGCCGAAAAAATGTCAAAAGCTCGGTACCTGAAAATGAATGTACCCTCCCGTTGAACCGCCAGATCCTGATCCAACCACAAACCAGATCAGTTCGACATTCCGCAAATGAGAGGAGGGGAGGGGAAAGGGTTGGAAGCAAGAAGAAAGAGCGTAGGTAGGTCCAGCATGGCACAGCGTGAAAAATGGGGTGAAAAAGGGACGAAACATGATAAGCAAATTCATGAAATAGACCCATGAGCCTTCGATTGTTTCGACCAGGACAACATAAAAAGAGTAGTCATACCCCAAAGACAAATACCAAACACTTCTTGCCCTTGTAGTCAATCAGGGTAGGTTCCACAAATCTCTCCCCCACTAACGCGGGAGTCAGCTTAGATGACTCCGTGACTAGATGGTTTCCTATCCTCAAAACGATATCGGAAGGCGGTTCAGCCTCGTTCAGTTGACTAAGCATGGGTTGTCTGCGGGGGATCTGGAAGGGAGAGATACGTGGGAGAGCTGCACTACCTTCTGCACTGGGCGTGGTGAACGGGTGCAACGGGAAATATGTGTATGTGTCCTCTCCTATATTATCTGGTGCCAGATAATTCAGTTTTAACGCTCCAGAGCTAGTCAGCTCAAAAGGTGGTGAAAATTGAGTCGAGGACACTCGGGATGTGCGTAACTGTACGTTCCGGACGCCAGGAGAGGAAGACGCTGACAGAGATGCTTGTGATGGGGTGTTAACTCCGAAATCAGGAATGTGAGAGGCTGCCGGCGAAGTTGGCACAGGTATATTACTATCTAAAATCTTGTCGGGAACTGGAAAGAGGTCAACACTGCACAGCATGCCAAGGTTCTGAATTTCCCTATCAGTGATATCAATAGCGAACTATGAAGGCGGGAGAGGCTGCTTACTCATAACTGCTCACCTCTCTCTCCCAGCTCTTGTCTGTGCCAGGATTCACAATGTAAAAGAACCGAAGGAGTATGGCTGGAGGTGGATCAATGGGCCGGCGATCTACCTTGGCGTACCTGGTGTTAGGCGCGGACGAGTATCAGCACACCTGGAACAGAGCTCAGGAACTAGAAAAAACAAACTTTCGTCCTGAATTCGCCTTCTGCAGTTCTTTTAGTTCGACGCGAATGGTATTCCCCGCAAACTGGCCGGTTGTAAAGGTAATGGGTAGGCCTGGCTGACTCAGAGATGCACCCTCCTTTGCTCCGAGTCTATGGTACCGATCTTGATATTGGGTTTGAAAGGCCATATTCGACGATTGTTATCGGGGAGCCGGTCAGTCGTCAAGCCCACTATGCGCTAGAAGAAGCAGCGAAGACGCTCAGAAGAAGTTCAAATTTCGCTGAACGGGCGGCAGGTGGGTCAACGAGGGAGGGAGTAGTTGGCTTATCAGCCAAGAGACACAAAAATTAAGCCAGGGTCACAGAATACCCACTCACCTACATTCTATATACCTCAATTGTTGCTGCCTTGGTCCACTTCCCGTGGTAGTAATGCCCAGACAACGGGTCGATCCGTAAATGTTGAGATAGACTTCGGATATCTGTGCCGGTGGAGGAGCGAACATTATTTGTGGACTTCAAAAAACTTTGTCCAAGTCAAAAATAGAAGGGCACTGCGTGTGTATGACCTATTGACGTTCCAGGGTTAGGCGTATGAACCTCAACAAGCTTTGGACCTTGTGGGACAACGAAGAAACCATGAGCTTCGCATTAGAAAAAGCTTAACGTACTCAACCATAGAGAAGGCTGCGAACTATTTATACCATTTTGATGCTCTAGTGGAAGTATCAAGTGAGAAAGTAACCCATGGCGCTCCACGAATGGGCCTGAGGTCACCAGCAGAAACCATGTCTCTCGCAGAGTGAATATGAAAGCCATTGGATGATCCGTTAAGTGGGACATGCGTAAAACACGAACATCATGAAATTTTGCCCAACGCAGCACGCGACCATCAGGAAGTGATTGTACAACGAACCGATCTCGAGGTTTTATTCGCATCTGTCTCCTGTGAGATTGGGCCGGCGAGTGGTAGCTTTTTTTGATGCAACTGTTGAGTGAGTCTGAATATTATGTGGTCATCCCCAATACAACAGTGGGCTGATTCATGATCCGTTGAGAAATTGATTCAAGAAGCTTCAACATCTACTTAAGCTAGTAGAATACAACGCGCACTGATACATGGCTGCAGGGATGACTGGTGAAAATGTTGTATGCTGTGAGATGTGGTTTGGATCAATGAGATAAATCAGAAGGGTTAAGATTGAGATAGGAAGGTGTCAGATGGACTAAGATTAGGAAGGTGCATCTGAGTGTGGCACTTAAACTTGATGTCGTCATATATCGAACCTGCAAACAACGAGGTTATCTTTCTGAGCTATGATAAGCCTCCTTTCATCGAACGAAACAGATCCTCTGATGAATTCGGCAGTCGGTCCAAGGTCAACTGCGGAGTCTAAATTTGCGGCAGCAACCTCAGCGCCTGTCCCCGCTTCCAAGTCCCACACCCAAACACTTCCATTGAGACTCAAGCTAACGCAGCGCCCGTCAGAAAGACTGAGGGCAGTCACAGTACCAGTCTGACCGTGCAGGGTACGCACGAAACTAAGTCTTGGGGCCGAAGATGATATAGAATTCTTTTTGGGGAAAACCAATCGATAAAGCTGCAAGCTTGTCGGAGAATTTAGTGATGGAATAGTCAACGGGTTCATCTGACTCAAAGGATCGTCGGTTTCGGACATGGGTGTAGGGCATGACAGACTGGAAGCTGGTTCCGGTGAGAAAAAACGGACGTCCAGGCCCGTAAGCTGATCACCAGGCGCAAGGATTACCCATTTTCCATCTGATTGAATGTCTGCGACACGGATAACCTTGCGACCCCATTGCTCTCGCATGATACGAAGTTGCTGCTCATCAACCCACCCAAAGGGGATATCAATGGCACGTGTAGTGCGAGCGCTTAACACAGTCAAGGTTTGAAATTCCGGTGAAGGAGTAAGTGCAGAGGGGAAGTCTTGTCGAGTAGAATCAGGGGCGGATTCTACCATCATAGTGGCCCTGGAAATCATCAACTCTGTCGCACCTGCGGTCCAGTGATGTGGGTATACGGGAATTGTGTAAGCCAGGACAAGCTTGTAGATATTTGGCGATGGTGCGGACAACACCAAAGAGACGGGTGGAAATGATGTAAAGGAAGACAAAGTTTGCCTTAACCTTGCAGTGTTAGATTGAACATCATATAGCGAAAGTTTGAAATCTTGAGAAAGTGTGACCAGCAATGGGTGATGATAAACAGCTTGGGTCACTGGACTCAGGTGAGTCCTGGACACAGAGGTACGGAACAGTAAGGTGCTAGAGAGAGGATTGCGTTGAAATTGATGACACAGCAGTTCTCCAGTGGATAAAAACAAGATGATTCTGGACTGGTCGACTCTTGGAATGGACTGATCGCTCACCAATGACGTTATATGGCAAAGAATGGCATCCTTTGGCCTGCAGACGATTGAACAAGACTCGGTGGAATCAGTGACGTAGACGATGGGTCCATATGAAGGTCGTGAAGAAGCCATGAAAATTAAGGTGCTGGTAAGTACCAAATGGTGTTTGAAAGTTTCGAAGATACTCGAAGACTGAGAAGTGTCCAAACGGAATGGATAGGGGAATTCTTCGACAGAACACCGCCCTGGAGAGGGCTCATATCAGGAACCTATGGGGTAGAAGTTGCGACAACAAACCTTTTTGCCAGTTAGAACTGACACGAAACATCCATTTCCAGTCTTTGTAGGCCGAGTCCTCAACTCTGGTTCTTGAGGGGAGAGGTCTGACTTCTCTGCCATCAGACCGAACAGGCGGTCCTCTAGCTCCGCGCAGACGAGGCTTTCCAAAAGTCAGGATGAAATGCTTTTTCCAAAGTTGGTTGTCAAGCGCGAGTCGGGCCCAATTCTTATTAATCAACTGTATGACACAGAGGTCAACCCAGGAGAGATATGAAAGAATGGAAAGAATGAGTTCATCGGAGAGGGCATCTACGATTGGAATGCATCTCTGCCGGGGACTTGGGTGAATTGTATGAAGTCGTTTCGCTGGTGGAAAATTATGTGGAGTGAGGCTGCGCTTGGACATTGAGGTCAGCAGGAAAGTAAGATAGCCCGGTTTATTCGTTAAAGTTCTCACCCTTGTTTCTCGCCCTCATGGCTCCCTCGCGTGGCCCCCAAACCCTAGCGCGGACTGTTCATGCTACCCTCAGCAGCCATAAAGGACCGGTCAATGTCGCCCGCTATTCCAAGGGCTCGGCGAAATACATCCTGACTGGCGGCCAGGACAGGACTGTCCGCCTTTGGAATGCCAATCTCGGCACTGAAATTAAAACTTTTACTGCACACGGCTATGAAGTCCTCTCCATCACTGTGTATGGATTTATCTATTTCATACTATCCACATTTCAAATAGAACATTTCTTGACATCCTAGTTCCAATGACAACGCCAAGTTCGCATCATCTGGAGGAGATAGATCCGTGTTTCTGTGGGACGTGACGACTGCAGCTACAACACGAAGACTCTCCGGTCATATGGGTAAAATACATGTCGTAGAATTCAATGAAGATGCTAGTATAGTGGCAAGTGGTGGGCCACTTTTCTTCTGATGTCGCATGTGGAATTCACTCATCCCCAAGGTTCATTCGATGCCACTGTCAAGCTATGGGATCTCCGGTGAGTGTCATGAACTAGATGATGTCACATAACTCCTGACGAAGCATACCAGAGCTCACAACCGCTCACCGATTCAGACGCTGGAAGACGCTAAGGACACCGTCCAAACTTTGTATGTTGGGCCGTCCTCGGTTATTACTGGCTCAGTCGATGGGTTTATCCGTACTTACGATCTTCGGAAGGGAGAGTTACGGTCTGACTTCATTGGACGTGAGAGGGCCAGGCTCGATTTTGCTTTACAATCGATCATGACAAATATTAGACCCTGTAACCTCTGCTGTGCCTACCCAGGACGGACAAACTCTTCTCGTTACCTCTCTCGATGGTCATATTCGGTTAATGGATACGTCAACAGGCAAAATGCTGAATGATTTTGCTGGACACACGAATAATTCATATCGGTGTCGTGCATGTTTCGGGCGTGCTGAAGACAGTGTCGTCTGTGGCGATGAGAAAGGGATGGTTTGGGCATGGGACCTCCTTGCTGTAGGTTTTCATTTACCTCTGATGCACATTTTCTGATTTTGAGAAGGCTAAACTCCTTGACCCCAATCCTCCCCCGAAAGCTCACTCAAAAGTAATCACCTGGACAGAGCACCATCCGTCTGACTCAAATGAAATGATAACCTCTAGCGCCGACGGCACAGCTAAAGTTTGGAGAAACCCTGCTCAGGATTAGGCATGATGTCTCGATACAATCACTCGATTTGTCCAATGCACTGTCAAATCTAATTCTGTGGGTTTCCTAAAACAGGATGTTCGGCTAATATACCAGCTGTGTAATGACACCATCGAGGAACCATGTGGGTTGTATTCATATTACAGCAGTATAGGAAGCTCGGTACCAAGTATCGTAGGGAGTCATCACCGTTTGGCTTGCATCTGGGCCTCTACATTGGTGTCAGTGCTTGTTCAAATCGAATTGAATGTACCCATACCTCTCCTTGTGGCATCTTCCAATAGTTGCGTGTCTACATGCCCAGCCGGTAATTGCACGTACCGTACGACTGATCCACGTATGAAACAATTTTTTACAGCCATCTGTGATGTTGAGAGTAGTCAGATGATATCCATAATGTCATAATGATACATGCCATGTGAGGATATCGGACTTCATCGGAGACCTTTATATTATCTAGACGAATATTAAGGAATCTGCAACAAGATGACTGGTATGATTACCCGCAAAATCGATGCTTGTGAAGCGGCTCACATACTGGTCAACCGATTTCAGCACACCCGTGATCGATAGATCATTTTTGAGCTCAACAGTGACTGTCTGGTCTGTCAATGTTTTGAAGACTGAGAAAATAAGCTATATCATAAATCAGGATGAAGGAGAAAATCATTGGATGCATAGCTGCACTCACCATATTGTTTAGACTTGTTGGATTGTTGCGGGAAACTCCTTCCAGCTATTTGCTTGTATTTGGTCCTAGTCAAGCCAAGGACTTGGCTGCCGTTTATGTTCAATCTCCCCTCTAGTGTGAAAATTTGCTCCAGATCATCAGCCTAGCGTGTTCATTGGACTCATTTTGTTTACCTCTAGTGCCTCGGAGATGCACTCGCGACTGATACTGATGGTCTACTCCAAGCTATGCTTAATAAGACATTCATAACTAAGTGAGTTTCTAGCACAGGTCCAGCTCCGAGGACATGAGCACCTGAATCGATGCTACTGCCAATATATGCTCATATCTCTGGTGCGATGAAGAAGTGCAAACCGAGTAGTAAGTGACGTCTTCCAGCAGCCACAATCATCGAAGATGCTAGATAAAGCGATGCTAGCCTTGTCAACGGACTGGATTAAGTAACGAATTCGATATCCAATGATTTTCTTTTTATTGCTAGCTGCCGGAAGCTTCGGATCGAGGGAAGGTTCGACTTCGTAAGATGGAACATGTTCATCGCCCATCATCAAGAGAATAATTATTTAACTCGACCAGATAAAAGACGTGATTATGAGTAGTCCGAAAGTAACGAAGGCCTGAATCATGTGTCCGGTTCTGTGCTTCAGTGGCCGCGCCCATGGGTGGCAGGCAGGATGGAAAGTCTTTGAGCCTACGAGCTGATATTAATCGTATCGACACTCTGTCCATGTTATCTGTCCATATTGTAACAGATCTTGGCGGGTTTGTCTTCAAAACCTATTGGGCTTACATCAGATGGCTCCTAGGGGAGCATTGTGGGGTAAATTGTCTCGAGTAATGCAGCAGATTGAATGCAAAATGACTGGAAAGGTAGACGTGCATTTGTGGGACTGTGGAGAAAAGAGTCTCCTTAAGAAAAGCCAAGAGTTATGTGACATGAAAAAGACATCAACATAACAAAGACAAGAATTGTGTAATAAATCGGTGATTTTTTTTGAAAAAGAAGATAGCAGAGTGCAACAATTACTATTTGAATATTATCAAGTTCTTAAAGATGATTCATACCAGAAGTGTAGGACCTGTCAGGAACAGGGTGTATCTCTGGGTCAAATCTTTGAGTCAGTTCATGACACTCAGTTATGGAAGTCTCTAGATCAAACTCGGTGGAGTCATTGCCTTTAGAAGCTAATACCTAGTGGCAGTGGCCAGAAGGCTAGGGGAGATAGTAGACATATCTGTATATCAAACGTGTCAAGACCAATTGGTCCTTGTCATCAAAATAACTGTTGGTGCAGAGCTAACATTGTCCCGGCTACTTGTATTCCTCAGTTCTTGTAGTTCTTGTTGCCTTCGAGAGACTGAGTATTATTGTATCCTATCATGACGCTGCATCCGGTAAGCTGACAGTCTACTGCATGATAAGTTATGATCACTTGTTTGCAGGAACTCAACCTGCTTTTCACAACCCTATCGATTATTTTGAATGTGTCAAGACTTCTCAGTTTTATGACTCTAGGTCCATTTTTCTACCATACGCTCATGCTTTACCTCTCTAGACCGTGCTGACGAATTAAATTGCAGGTATATTCTCTTTGGGCGGCTCCATGGGAGACACCATATACAGTACGATTAATAATTTGAAGAATTAGCTCAGAACTAGTACTCATGAGATGTGTTGAAGACTGGTGAGACAGGCAGGTAGACATGGAGAAGAAATGGATGATTATTCCAGAAATTGACAGATCAACTGAACGACCTATCTATATCAGCTCAGTGTGCGTTCTTTTGACCCATCATTCGTCCAAGAAGAAAAACAATACGCATCATTGACAATCAATTAAGAAAATGAGCGACGGAAGGTCCGTTCTTCTTGCTACCCTTCTACCTTTGACCTCTGATTCTTAGAGATACAAAATTGCCCAGATTTTGCGCGGATAAATAGAGACTAAAATTTCTGAGAAGAAATCCATGTTTCGACAGGATTGTGAGTTTTCTTTGTCGGAAACCACTAACTTTGTCTCTTGGACAGTGGTTGATCCGCCAATACACGACGACATTCCTGTCCCTTTGATCCGTCGTCTGTGTCACAAGAGCATAATCCTACTTGTGATCGGAATATTCGAAAGAGCCAAAGTTTGGGTCAATGTGGATTACTGTGTCACGTTCTATCTGACCTGACAAGTCCAAAATGCAGATATCACGAAAATCTGGGAACATGCGCAAGGACAGACTGTTATTCAATAAGCTCATCCTCGGTGACGCACGACGCCTTTTGACTTCGAATGCACGTCATGCTGAGATTGAGAAGATAAAAGAGGAAACATGCAAGGTCACTAAACACAAAGCTGGGGAAGAAAGTGAAGAGGAGCGGTTGCGAAAGAAAGTCAAAAAGCCTCCCTTAGAAGAGGTGCTTCGTGGTTTGCAGAAGAAATAGAAAGACGGTCGAAAGAAAGATGAACCAGGTTTTCTAATGGCCCCGAATAGATTCCGCAGCAAGTTAAAAGGCTCCATGCTGTCTAGCAGGAAAGATATAGGTGCAGATGAGCGAGGAGGAAAGGCGCGACGTGGACAAAAACACTGACTCCCTTCGTCATGCTGTCAATGTAGAACTATCGCTATAAGGTCAACAACTCGGTAATCACTGTCACCCTGAAGCCGCAAGTAACGAAGTTGACCCAGTATCACTAATGATGCCTGTGGCGAATTGACAGAGCAAGTGATGTCCCAACTGATTGGTTCAGAGCACTATAGTGAACAACAAAACTCCATGAATCTTATGAATGGAGCCATCTGTAGCCAGAAAAGCCGTAAAGAGAAGGGGCGCATCGAAATTTCAGGGCAACTTACCAGAGCAGTATCGTCGTAATGCTTTTACACAATCATTACACTTCACTGCTCAATTACTTTCAGACTTTATGACAGGCTATACGGCACAATTCACTTCGCTAAGCAAGTAAATAGATAAAGTGTAGCGTCTCACATCTTACTGCGATCGAGCGCCGGTAGATATTTTAATCTGATAACGAATGAATGAAAATCACGCTTTGATCACAGCTCTGGTTACATACACTAGGATACAGAAAAAGAATTCTGTTCAAGTGATTTTTTGAGATTGCATCAAGCATAAGATGTCGGACATGGCATAACACATAGCTTACTTAGGAGTAATTTTGGAGCATTCGAATGGGACCGAACTTGGAAACACTAATATAGAACATAGGAAGACAAGTAAAACGATTAGACATGAGCATGCTTCTGTTTTCCAGTCCTGATTTTCCTTAGGTAGAACTTGGCGCCAGAATAAGTCTGCTGAGATCGATTGATAAAAAAAGGCAACTCACTTCAAGCTCTTTGCCCTCGAGGATATAACCATCGGCACGGCCAGATTGACCCGGACGACTGGTGATAGCAGCATAGAGACGACCTGCAGCAAATTGTGTTTCAAGTAGAGAATCAATTTTAGCATCTAACAAACCAGCAAATTTAGAATCACACGCGAAATCTGTATTAACCAACACACCTTTCTTCCTCTCTTCAAGGCTGCGCTGCGCATGGTTGGAAAGTTTTTTCGGTTCTTCAGTGGTAGACTCAGTTGTCTGAACCTTACCCTTCTTGGTGACGGGCTGGGCGTACTGTTGCAAGTTAAGGATGCGACTGACCAGCTGAGTGCAAGACAAAACATACATGGGCTTCATACCACTGACGGAAGGGGGCAGCATCAACCTGGATGATAGCACTCTTGACAAGAGTGTTTGTTCGAACAAGTTCGTTGTTGGAGGCGTTATACACCTAGTTCAGGAATCTAGTACCGACGATTTTGAAACCAACACTTTGATCGCCTACCACACCAATTATTCTGGTCTTCCGAGTAACGTGCTCCGAACCCCAGGCATAGTTCCCACTATCGAGGCGGAGAGCACGATACTTCTCCGACCCTCCACGGACACGAACTGTATGAATACGCTTAGGACCAAGTTTGGTGTTGGCGGGTTGACGACCGAGTTCGAATTTTCTCTTCTTGCGGTAGTGAGCGCGTTGACCACCAGAGGCAGAACGTTTGTGCCGGGACGATCGAGAGATACCTTGGCATCACGATTTAATGTCTCTCAACTACAGGATGCGAAACCGGCAGCGCTCACCCATGTCGGAAAGTCTTGTGAAAAGGGTACGCTAACACCGCACAAGGTTGTGTGGATGTCAGCCACGGATAAGGTTTGATAAATTTTCAACATCCGACCGGCACTCCCCGTTCATATCCTTCCGTTCTCATTGAATAAATTTCAAACGGGTGCGGACTGTGTTCGTACACCGCGTAATAAATTGATGAGGTAAAAAAAATTCAAACGGGTTCTGAACTGGTAGGTCTTGACATTTTTTATCATTTTGACCTGTCCCATAGCACAATGCTACCATAGCATGGAATATTTCGATGTCCAATGATGAACATCATGATTTTAAATGTTTCCATCTTGACAAGGATGCAGTAGGCTGTCTTTTCAATTTATTCTACCTGAGTGATAAATTGACTATTGGCAGTATACTGATAATCCACAAGTACAAGGCACGGTGGAGTTACCCATGGGTCAGGGGTGAAGCCGCCTGATCCTGAATTCATCATATTGCTTTTGCTCGTGTCCTGTATCAATCTGGTGTTGCTGATTACTTTGACAAGGTAGAATATGATGCTGAGGAACTTAGGGGCTCTCTACTACTGATGGCAAATCTGATTTAGGGTTGCTACTTATTGATCGGCTACCAAACTGGTTTCCAACAGCAAAAGTACGTAGCTTATCATATGTAGATAGATAGTTTAAAACAATTTTTGTTATTGGTACTTTCATGATCCATTGGCTCATGGATGACCAGTCTCTCTCCCTCTCTCATTATTTAAGGTCGTTGGGAGGCAATACCTCATCTTGTTACTCAACTTGTTATGCTGGGCCCAACCACAGTGCTATTTTTATCCAGTAGCACATTGTTCAAGAAACTCACCGATGAATGTTATGCAGGCAATTGCTCTCTATACACCATCCCATGGCCTACTGTTATCCTTGACTATATACTCACAAGCCTAGGACTTCATTGAAGAAATATCCCAATTTAATAAAATCACTAGATAATCCAAACACCTGAGGGCAATGTGCTGATCCATACCTAATACTTGAAATGGTCAAACAACTGTCCGAAGGATTAAAAAATTGGGTATGAAATGCCACTAGAGATGAACGCCACTCTCCCCAGAATCAACAAAACTAACAAGCATATGAAAATGGATACATTGAAAGAACACGGCGAGTGTTGCTCTGAGACAAATGTTTCGTTCTGGAATATCCAGATTTGCAATAACAATCACAAATCCTGAAGAGCAAGGTTGAATAGACAACTCAACGAAAGGTATTTTGAGACCTTACAATCATATTTAGGTTCCCAGAAAGTAACCTGTTTTCCAAGATACAACCGTCCGGAATATCAATCCTCTGACCTTCGTTTGCCACAATGATGACAGTGCCACGTAGCGTGACATTGCGGCCGAAATTCACGTCTCCAGTCACAGTCAGGTGATCAAGCTCGAGAATACGGGGGATCTTCTTGAATCGTTTCTGGAATTGTTGAATCTGTAACCAGATTCAGTAAAGGGTCGTAAAATCAACATGCCGTCGATCGAACCTTTTTGAAGTGATCGCCCAGCTTGATAACAGGTATAGTCTCGAACATCCTATTTTCATTGATGACCAATTGACCATGCTGGAGTGAATAAATATCACTCTTGATTAAGAGAAGATCAGAACAGCTTTTGACAGGTAAGAAACGTTTGCGAGGCACATTGATGCCATGTGCATTCCTGAAGTGCTTAATCGCAGCCCCAGCGGCAGTCTCAAGCTGGATGACCGCATGGCCATCATCAGTCGTTTTGGGATTGACGATGATCTCGAGCTCGAGACCTTCAGTCTCCATGATCCGCTTGAGAGCTGGATACGATGTAAGAACCGGGTAAGAATCGGTCCAAAGATAAGAGTACGTACCACGTAGGTTTATCCAGAGGTTGTTGGTATTGAAGATCTTGAATTTACGAACTGGCAAGGGTGTCATGATCCCAAATTTGGGTACCAAGAGGTACGTACCGGACTTGAAATCCTCTACATGCTCCGAAGGAACCTGGGCAATCTCAAGCAAACGAACGGAACCCTCGTAGTCTATTTTCGTAGTTCAATTGGTGGACCATGTTCATCTGAACAGACATACCAATTAAAGTTCCACCCTGTCAGACTGTCAGAACAAGATGGTCATATACAACATAAATTTACCTTGATATCGGCCTTGGTCTTGTCAGTGACCTCCATGATAAACTCGGCTTGGTTATCAATCATGTACTGAAGAATGCTCTCGTCGACACTAACGAATGATTAACTCAAGGGAGGGCGAAACGAGGGACGTGCTTACACGGCACCAAGGTTATCCGAGTTGGATACGAAGAGGTATTCTTTGCCCTCGGTGAGAAGCTGGTCAAGGACGCCAGAGTGCATAAGGGCATTATAGAGATCTCCATGGCCTGGGGGATACCAGTTGGCCTTGTCATCATCGGCGCGTTTGGGGCAGGGAAGGAGAGATTCTTTATAGATACGAGGATAGCGTGACTGATTGAAAGTCGTGATGCGGAGCTGTTGGTTAGCATACTTTTTGATGATGCGAAGGGTATCCTCGTGGGTATTGAAGGAAGTCATGAGAATGAGCGGCACGTCAACATGATTAGCAGTGTTAAGATGTTCGATCTGCCTGACAGTGAGATCAAGAAAAGTCATATCGTTTTTGACCTCGAGTGCGCTCTTAGCGCCGGTCATACCTAGGAGAAGGACATCAGTGACACAGAGATAAAGAGAGAAACGAGATACCCATGGAGGTACCAAGGCCACCGTTGACCTTGAGGACGGCAAGTTTGTTGAGGTTGTTGACATCGTTAGCCTTGGGGAGATTAGCATAGGGGATAATTTGATCGGCGGCAGGAGACTTGATACGATCCCAGTCGCTGAAAGCAAATCAGGGGGGGATGTGGGTATGATAACGTGATACTAACAGATCGACGTGCTTGGCGCGTTCGGTGAGGTATCGGGTGAAGAGATAGAAGAATAATTGCATCTCGGCGTCGAAGGCCTGTTAATCGATCAGCGATCTGGACGGCGAGGAGGGGTATTGAATGGACCTTGCGGGTCTGAGGATCGTTGACACCAGACACAAGGTTGCTGAGCTCATTGCGCATGGCCTTTGCGGCGACGCCAGTGGTGGCAGTCTTGAAGTCCATGTGGCTTGTGCCTCGGACGCGGGAGGGGTAGGAGTCGCTACGGGGCGTGAGGGAGGCAGACATATTTGTGTGGGCGAGAGAGGTGGTGGTGGTGATGAGAAAAGCAGCAGAATTTGTGCGGGTCGATCGAGTGCGGGCTCGGTGATGACGTCGCGGGCTCGGGTCAACAGTATTCTCTGTATCCTGAGGCTCTTCACTGATTGGCTCGCAGGTGTGAAAACCAAACATCTGCTCGGTCTTATGTTTTATTCAAGTACCTTACCTTGATCTTTTCCTATCTGTTTCCCTGTTTAGTAATATCCTGTAAAGTACAAAGGGCATGAATATGTATATTGACACTGTATGATCAGACTGAAACAAAGAAGGTAATAACTACAAAAAGGGCGATAGGGAAGACAGCAATATCGCCAACATCGTGAAGGACATGACTCCATAATTTCCTCTTTGAACATTTAGTTGACCTTTGGACAAAGAGGCATCCCAAGCCCAAAGGCAATCGACGGCGACTACCTAAACAATTGACAGATCCAGAACTCTCAGTGCCCGTCACAGGATTCGGTAGGTGTTTTGAGGACATGGAGATGTGTTCGTTAGTATTACTTCGGGGTGATCTCCATGTTCGATTTGCAGCAGCACAGATAACGATGACAAAAGAAAATAGGAAACATGGGATGTATACGTTGAGGTATATCCCTAGTTGATCTGGAAGCAGACAAGGCATGTCAGCATAGGTCGGATGAAGGTCATCCCAGTAGGAAGCAGGAAATAGGGATAAGAGCTGGAAAGCGGGTCTTCGGACGTTCATTGCCATGGATAGAGATTTGACAGTGACCTCCCGCACGGGTTGAGAGATGATGGCCTGATGAATATGTTCACAGTAGTCATGGTCATCGCCGCTT
>Ga0153986_1000175_pt1 | contig 20718 bp, 27 predicted proteins | sample TSGA070MetaG_FD_104724 | JGI IMG/M metagenome (GOLD analysis project Ga0153986, IMG submission 104724) | Attine ant fungus gardens microbial communities from Georgia, USA - TSGA070 MetaG | ecosystem: Host-associated > Fungi > Mycelium > Unclassified | place: USA: Georgia, Alexander Wildlife... | reverse complement strand
TTCCTATATTTTTTTCCCTTCTTTGGTACAGGCAAGAGCAATGCCTTCCATTGACCTGTGTATTCATTGCAACAATCTACTGTACTTCTGTTCCTCAAAATTACATTTCTGATCCAAGTCGTTGCTGTCACGTAACGTGACGTCTCCTGACAATTGATCAGACGAAAAAAACTTGCAAAGACCTTCCAAGATGATCACCCACGTACTGTTTGAGTCGGCCTCTGGATATGCAGTTTTTGAAGCTAAACTCGCAGAAAATGTTGCTCTCAAGTCGGCCGCTATGCAGAGTTCAGTGCAAGACCTGAGCAAGTTTGGCAAAATGGTCGGTCTAATGAGCTTCATGCCGTTCAAAAGCGCGGCACAGGCTTTGGAAAACATAAATGATGTATCCGAAGGTGCTTAATATCTGATAAAGATGTACCTCAGTGCTTATATCGGGGCTCTTTTAGGTATCCTGAACGACTATCTCAAAAACCTCCTTGAACTCACTCTCTCGAAGCCCTCCAAAAAATCCAAAGTTCTCCTCGCCGTATCAGACTCAGGGCTTGGTACCTCTATCAAGGAAGGAGCCAATATCTCATGTACAGCCTCTGAAGAGGCCCAGGAACTTATCCGTGGGATTCGTCTACATGCTACCAAACTCCTCAAAGGACTCCAGACAGATGACATCAAGAAAGCACAACTCGGTCTCGGCCACTCTTACTCCCGTGCAAAACTCAAGTTCAATGTCAACCGTATCGACAACATGATTATCCAAGCCATTGCTCTCCTTGATCAACTCGACAAAGACGTGAATCTTTTCTCGATGCGAATCCGCGAGTGGTATGGCTATCATTTTCCGGAACTCGTTCGCATCGTGTCGGATAATCAACAGTATGCTCGGGTTGCGCTTTTTATTGGAGACAAAGATCTATTAGACGAAGAAAAACTTCCGGAGTTGACTTCCATCCTCGATGATGATCCGACACTGGCACAAAACATCCTTGATGCGGCTCGTGGATCCATGGGGTCATCGCTATCCGAAATCGACATGTTCAACATTTCTGCCTTCGCAACACGTGTTGTCTCCCTTTCCGAATACAGAAAGTCGCTAATTTCATATCTATCAGAGAAGATGAACGTTGTCGCACCTTCTTTAACGGCGTTGTTGGGTGAGCGGATAGGCGCTAGGTTGATCAGCCATGCAGGAAGCTTGACCAATCTCAGCAAGTATGCTGCCAGTACTGTACAGATCTTGGGTGCGGAGAAGGCATTATTTAGAGCATTGAAGACAAAGGGAAACACACCAAAAGTACTTCCCTTCCCTTCCCTTTCCAAACCATTTTTCTGATACATCATTCAGTATGGTCTTCTCTATCATTCTTCTTTCATTGGCCGCGCCAAACCCGAACATAAGGGCCGTATCTCGCGATTCCTCGCAAACAAATGTTCAATAGCTGCCCGTATCGATTGCTACACCGGTTCGTCGACCTCTAACACCTTTTTATCTGATATATGTACGAACATAATTGACAGACCACCCAACACCCAAGTTCGGCGAAGCACTCCGCTCACAAGTCGAAGAGCGCCTCAACTTTTTCGACAGCGGCCAACCGCCATCAAAGAATGCCGATGCTATGCATAGAGTTATCGCTGAACTCGCGTTGGGCGTTGACAATTCTGACGAAGAAGGAGATGCCATGGATGTTGATGGCCAAGGGCCATTATTGACAACGCTTGCAGCTGAACCATCTTCAAAGAAGGATAAGGCACATAAGAAAGAGAAGAAGAGCAAGAAGGATAAGAACAAAGAGGGTACGGAGGATACGGACAAAAAGGGTAAGAAGGATACAGACAAGAAGGATAAGAAGGACAAAGACGAGAAGGATAAGAAGAGGAAGAGTGGTGAGATGGATAATGATGAAGATGGACGACCGGCGGTGAAGAAAGTAAAATTATCGAAGGAGGAAAAGAAGGCTTTGAAGAAGGCCAAGAAAGAGAAAATCAACTCCGAGACTGAGGTGCGGGTTTCTTTGTGAGACGTTGGATTCAACTTGAATTTCCATTGTAGGAGTCACCGAGAAAAGACAAGGAGAAAAAGGGAAAGAAGAACAAGGAGTGACTCATTCTTTGATATTACCTATCTTAATGTATTTTTTGTCGCTCTACCCTCTCTGCTTGAGAAGTTTCAGTCAACTTCCAAGTCGGCAATTAAGCACTTAATGGTGCCGATGCGGGGTTCAAGGGGTTGATACGGCGATAATTTGTTTCATGAATTTGAGGGTCGCATGGTTAATTATAGTCGCAAGTCGTATTATATTCAGGGACCACAGTAGTCAATACTTGTTCCTCTTACAGTCAAGAAATATTTCAAGCGTAATCCAACTGTTCCATATTGTGAACAGGAATATACAATTCATTTTGACTCTGTGGAAGTGTATCGATGATTGCATCGAGAGTCATTTATAAGATCTCGACAGTGCGTCATAGCTCTCCTTTACCCTTCGAATTCAATCGATGAATACGGAGTGCATAGCCTCAAAGTTTGGCTTTGTCCATCAATCGCTGTTCATATTGGTTCTGTAAAATTCGACGTAGAGTCTTTCCTGTTGGAGATTTCGGCACCTGCATATAGGCAATGTGAGAAGAGCAGCCATAGGTCGACGATGAGCACTTACTTCCGTTATAATTTCGATACCTCCTCGCAGCCACTTGTATTTACTGAGATTGGTTTTATGCCACTTCTCTAGCTCTTCTTTAGTTCGGGCTGCCCCAAGGCTCTTACCATTTTGACTCAATACCACCCATGCTCTTGGAACTAGTTCGTCAGATGTCCTGCCACTACCACGAACACCTGCAACAGTCACATCGGACACCAGCTGCTGAGGGTGTGCCAATAGGACTTCTTCGATCTCAATCGGTGACACTTGTGAACCAGAGACCTTGAGTGTGTCCTGAACACAAAATTTTGTAGATTCTCGCTCTCAAGAGGTGTCCTGCTTACCTTCACGCGATCTGCAAAACTACCAATAGTTCAGTTCAAAGATCTAGGTCTGCAATAGATAAGATCTTACAAGAAATAGTTGTCTCTATCGACTCTGAAACGGTCACCTGTGTGCAGCCAACCATCAACAAAACATTCCTGAGTAGCTTGAGGGTTATCCAAGTATCCAGAAACAATATTTTCTCCTTTCAACCAGAGTTCACCGATTTCGTCAAAGTCAGCGTCTGTCCCATCTTCGCGGACGATACGTGCTTCCATTCCGGGTAATAGGGCACCGGTAGAACCGAGAACTTCTCCAAAGTAGCCATTGAGGGTTCCAGGATAAGGTCGAACAATTGCAGAAACTGTCTGTAAAACTCATAATGAGCATACTGTAAACCTGAAAACTTAGTGATGACACACCGTCTCAGACATGCCGTAGCCCTCACCAAAATAGTTGTTGTTTGGCATATTATTCAGTACTTCGGAAGAGATCTCTTTAGGAAGGTGAGCAGCACCGCTATGTGCATCCAAGACAGTGCTCAAGTCTGTTTTTGAAAAATCAGGGTGTTTGAGGAATTGATGCCACATGGATGGGACCATGCTCAGTGATGTTGCTTTGTAACTAATAGCAAGTCAGTCTCCGAATTGAAGGGTATAACTCTGAGAATTTAACTGGGTTATCGCCCTCAGAACTCTCCCAGTGTCCCATTTCCGGAAAATTACGAATTGGGTTGGAACAATGAACGCGCGTATAGTATAGATATGAAATCCAAAAGTGTGATGCATAGGTAGAAACGCTAGAACGACTGGCAGTCCATCGGAAGTTGGCAAAGTGGGACGCTTGAGAGGATGAGTGCGTGTCATACATCGAATAATATCAATATTCTGACCTTTGCAACAGCTTCTTTGGCTTGTGCTATTATTGAAGATTGTCGGAAAGCGAACAGAAGGTTTTTGTGCGAGATCATGACCGCTGTTCCAGAAATGTGAATTCCAAGTGTCAGCATACGAGTCACGGAGGGTCTCACCTTTTGGAAGACCAGTTGTTCCACTTGAAAAGAATAAAAACGCAAGGGCCTCCTTTGGAACCATCCGAGGTTTGCTGTTTCTATTTTGTATTTGCTTGGCCTTTTCGATGAGTCCGTCCACAGTCTCATGGCCATCGAGCTTCCCTCCCATCCCAAAGATTCTGAATGTTTTTATTCCAGCTTCTTGAGCCACGGGAAGAGCTTGAGGAGCAAATTGGGAAGTCGTGAAAAGACCCGTCGTCTTCGTTACTTTCAATGCATGTTTCAGCTCAAATGGGGTGGAAAAACACGAGAGTAAAGCGAACGGAACCGCAACTTTCAGAAGTGCTAATGCCACAACCACATAGTCCTTCAAATTGTTGTTTCACGAGTGTAATTGGATAGGACAAGGAGAGATCCTTACTGAAGAGTTATCGCTCATGATACCGATTATCTCGCCATCTTCTGCCCGTAAATCTAGGCCTCCTTCAGCCTTGGGTCCACCAAGTGTGGCCGCTAAGTCATTTACCCTCTTCCTTAGTTGTCTAAATGTCCATGTCTTTCCAGTCTCTTCGTCTACATGCAGAGTAAAGTCAGGCCATTGCTCGTGGCATGGTTGCTGAAAGATTGTTTCAAAAATATTGAGGTAGTCGGGCACCGATGGAGGATGTGGCCACAGAGATCTAACGTGGGGCATTGTGCGGATGGGTTACCCAGGTTGCTTGGAAACTTTAAATGTTGAGTTGGATATACTAAAAGCGGGGAAATCTAAAATAGTATTATCAATGTGAATCAACGGGTTCATCGCTGAACGACCTACCGGTTATCCCATCGGTTATGTGAGTTAACCGGTGATGAAACTATTTCAGGCGTCGATCCGGGCAGTGGCCGTATGTCTGTCTGAAATTCCTCGGTGACACAGAAGGTCGATGTCTAACACACTTGTTCTGATTTCAGGTGACTGGGTAGCCTCACACTACCCATATCTGGTCATAATTTGAGTGTTACGGCTATGGTATCCAATTTTTGATCGGCGTCTGGTCATGTCGTGATGATGGCACTGGAAAAGTAATAATCAAGTGACCAGGTGTCATATGAAACTTACGTTACAGGCCATCTGACATATCACTTGACATCAAACCTTTCTGGTAAGGTATGTAAAGTATGTTGTCCAAATTCTAGAGACTAGAGGCTGGACAGAATCAAGGTAAATTATTGTGCTATGAATAGACTTTGAGCAATTTTTGTGCCTGATTGATGTAAGCCAGAAACCTCTGATCTGTGACGACCATGTCTCCATATGTCGCAAGCCTTAAGCAAAAACTCAGTAATTTATCGCTGGTACAGTCCGCACCATCGTCTGCTACACCACCAGGTGGATCTGCTCTGTCCTGGGTCTCTCGAGGCGAGCGATCAAAGCAAATTTTGACCAAGTTCGCACCCTCATGGTCAAGACAGTCTAAGTCAGTAACGGCACTTGAAGATAATGAATCGGAGAAGGTACAAGATGTCATGACACAGTTTATCTTCCAAGCAGGGGTAGATTTCGAGTGTGTTCCTTCCTTTCACATACTAAAACACAACCTCATTCACTACTCGTCTTTGACAGAACTCGACCAATGTATATTGATTCCTATCACGCCCTATTTTTATGCATAATCTAATGTTTATCGAGACAGAGTTGTCGTGAGCTTATCGGCACTACCGGATCCAAACGAAGTTAACTATGACTTGCTCCTATCGTGTGTTTACGAAACTTGTTGTCCTGATTATCACTTATTTAAGCGTCCAGTCGAGTTCTTGCTTATCTTAACCTGTATGGTATGATGTCTGGTCAGACTCACATAGTTTTGCTGCTCATGCCAACGAAACAGTCGAATCTGATTATACGGTCGTGTTATTCGCCGCGGGCGGAGGGCATACACCACCGCGGAATTGGGTTTGGAAGGCCTATCGTGGACTCAGTCGAAAATATCGTAAGAACCTCAAACAACTAGTGAGTTTGTTCGCACAAACTGGCTGCAGCCGACATTTGACATTTGCCTCAGTACGTCATACATTCATCTTTTTTTACTAAGAGTGCGCTTCGTTGAGTTTGATTTCCTTTTTGCGAGTTCTTATGCTCTGGGTAGTGTTGCTCTCTCTTGCAGGCGCTATCATTAGGTCGATAAAATTCTGTTTTCCAATAACCATGTACCTTATGCTTTCACCAGCCCCAAATTCTTTCGCAAAATTATTCATATTTCAACCCTCTCAGAACTTGCACAATATGTCCCTCTCACACAAATTGATGTTCCCCCCGCTGTCTACCGGTATTCTACTCCAAAATAGTTGTCGTCTGTCTGACTCATTTCGCAGGGAGAACCTTAAATTCGAAGACGAAATTACTCTTCCACTTCCGACCAGGTCGAGCATTTTTGGAGTACCTTTGGAAGAGCTGATGGGATACAATGGAGAGAAAAGTGGGATACCACGAGTTGTGCAAGATTCGATACAATTCTTAAGGAACTCAGGTATTCTATAAGTCATTGTCCAAAACTTCTTCCAAAGGTTGTCTTTTAGGCCTTGAAGAAGTAGGATTATTTCGTCGTTCACCATCCTCAGCCATGCTTCGAGCGGCTAAAAATGCCTATGATCGGGGTAAGTATTTTTATGCTTTCTTGCTGCCTCATCTCTCCGATGTCTTATCTGCAGGAAATATCGTTTCGCTCGATAAATTTGGAGATCCATTTCTTGCTGCTGTGCTTATCAAGAAGTACCTTCGAGACCTCCCTGAATCTATCATCCCTGAAAAGTTGTATCCAATTATCCGTCGATGTCCACAGCCTATAAGTAATACCTCAGATATCGACGCTGTCATTTACGTTCGAAACGTCTTCCTTCCCGAACTTGTACCTTGCGCCTATATTCTCCTTAGTAATGTCCTTCGTGAGTGTTTTGTCTCTTTCTGACCCTGTATCAAATATCAACGAATCACTAGATCTCATGCACGATATCTCTTTGCAATCCCACATTAACAAAATGGATGCTCATAATCTTACCATCGTTCTCTGTCCCAATCTTGTCAGAAGTGCGAATCCAATGCGTGATGTTCAGATGTGCGCCATTCAGAGCGGATCATCTATCTCTTCATCAAATGCATTGAGGAGTACAGATAGCGTAGAGGCGATTGGTTCCCAGAAGAAATTGCACGAAGATAGAGATAAGACGACATTAGGCATGATCATCAAGCTGTGCATTGAGCGATACTGGGAAATATTTGATGACGCAGCAAATCCGGTCGCTTCATCGAGCCATGTTCGGACACTCCATAGTCAAACTTCTAGAGTTTCAAGTCATCACCTGAGTCCGGAAATTACACTGAGCCCTGGTCCTCAATCAACCTTACCTACACATCTGACTGTAGCCGAAGGAGATGGGGAAGGAGACGAAGACATCGATGATACGATGCTCGTTATGCCAATCGAACCTAGTCCAGGTCTAGGGAAATACAGAAGTGATGCCCCAGTATCCTGGGCTGAAGGTGTTCAAAGAACACGACTGCCAGGCGTCCCACCTACGACTGCATCAGGGTCGATTTCGCGGTTGAGTACTCGTACCAACAATATCCAAATCCCAAACTTGATATCTAGCGATAGTAGCTCACCATCGCGGTCAACGTATTCCCCTAGTGCAAATGACACAGTCACTCCCTACCCTACGTATAGCAAGGCAAGATCATTCTTCAGTAACCAGGGTGGGATGAGTGGTACAAATCCCAGGAGGGGTCCAATTTCTGTTGGAAAAGGGGTAGTGAGAAAGAGTAGAGGTTCCGGTGTGGAATCAATGGGAATCACTGCAGAAGGGTTCTTTGCTCCGCCTAGTGCCTTTCCGCATGAAGAAAACGACACAAATTCTGCTTCACAATGATGCAGTAGATTGATTGTGATTTGTGATGGAATTTTCCCCTTTTCCTTATGTTGTGGACGTTGTACCTTTATTTCTGGGTTGTGGAAGTGTGACTTTGCTTAATTTATATTCTGTGGACAGTTTTTCCTTTGTTCGTCAGGAGCTGATTGCTCGGTGTTTGAAGACAATGATGTGACCACGGAAATGTCTAAAACATACAAACTGATTCATTTTATCCAGGAACATACAAGATCTCTCTCTTCAAACTATTCTAGAAACATTGCTGTGAGCCTCCTTCTCGACAGCAGTGGCAGTAGTGCCTTCGCTTTGTAAATATGTAGGGGGAGTTGACACTAGCATGAATAAGATAGACTCGAGACATCAAGAAATGACGATCCAAATGCTTACCATGCTTTGAGTTCTTCCATAGTCTGTTGGGAGTTGAACATCCATTCTGGAAATCCATCGGATAACACGACATTTCACCGTATACAAATCCAGCGCGAGCAGGCTGAGAAACGAGACCAGACACTTGGGGTCCGCTGGACCACTGGGATTCTCCGTTGCTGCAAGGTTTGGAAGCACAGTACGCTCGAGACAGAATGGTTGTGTGCTTGAAGGAGGGCTCAGTCGCTGCTATAAGCGATGCATCGAGGGATATATTCTTGCTTTTGAGGTATGGATCAAAGGGGAGCTCTTAAAGGGAAGTGATAGGTCGTCGATATAAGCAAAGCGCAGCGATCAATGGCGTACCTATATCACTTTCGAGCCGGGTTCTATTTATTGTTCGATAGCCGAGATAAATCTATATGATGATAAGTTTCGTGTGCTGTGGAGACGACACAACGTACCAAGCTGCCAAGTGTAATGATGAAACTAACTGTGGTGACGATTCAACGTTCAGCCTAGCGCTTACAGTACGATGCTTAGATACCGATAACATACGCCACAGCAGAAGGGAGCCCAGAGAGTACATCATCGGTTCCCCATCTGGAGGAGAGGAACTGTGACTGTCTGAGAGAACATAACCAGGTGGTTGGTATATAGGATCATACTGTCTCCGAAGACGCATGATGTTGGGCTTCGCTAGAAATGGCCCGAAGAATACTATATACATATTTGAAGTGCCAGGAGTTGGAGCAGGTAGAACCGTCTGTATAAGAGCAAGCAAGATCCATGACAAGGAGGCTGACGAAAGGATGAGGCTGACATCTCAGTCGCACACTGAACGGGGCCGTCATCGTAGAGATGTGACACAGATCTGGCAAGGTCAATTTTGGGAATAAACTTGGGCTGGTTCGTCACAAAAAATGTGTCACGCAGGGCATTGATCAATAATTATCTGAACCTCCTGCCATCTCCCTGGTGCACATTTTTAACAGGACTTTTTAAGAACTGATTTAACGACAGTCAATTTCAATTCTCGGTGATTCCACCGCATAAAGATGGTCAAGGAGCTCATTACTAGTAAGGTAGAAACTGCAGCACAAGCACTGGGTCCTACTTCTTGCTTCTATCAAGCACGTGGCAATCTTACGATCTCATTTTCATTTGAAGAGACTGCCAATATTCAGGTTAATGTTAAAGGTGCATGAGGCTCCGGCGTGCCCATTTAAGTACTGTTTCATTGCTTGGGTCTCCTAGCGCCATCCCTCTCTGGAATTCAAAATGTTGTGGTGCATCCCTCTCCCTTTTTCTCTTCGTAATCACTCCGGAAAGAACAATTCAACCTCGTCTTCGGCACGTGTAGGACCTATATCCGCTCCGGTGAACCTGGAAGATCAGGTCCGAAGGCTTCAGAGACGCTACCCTGATTCTGCAACAAACGGTGAATTTTTTCAAATATTGACTCTCTCTCCTCTATACCGATATAGTTGCGGTCAGAATCCAGTCCTTTTTACCTTGTCACCAATAAGAATGGTCTTCCGAAGACGGCCATCCGGAGGATGCCTATTCTGCCTTCAATTGTACCGCCGCTCGAACATGACTATGAGAATGTAACTCAAGCACCAACGACGATGGCACAAAAAGCCGATACGGACTGGGCTGGACGCACACGAGCAGGTTCTCCCATGACAGGTGCATCTACTATGCCTCTGGAAGACAACTTGGATACAGCTGTATATGTATTGCCAGGTGGTGGCAATGCTGATTCGGCCTGGCCCTCTCCCTCTAATCGGGACCGAGTCCCACTTCGTGTACCCGTGCTTCAAAAGGAACGTTACTTTCCTGCAAAAAGGAGTACCAATACTCCCAGTCCTATATCAGGCTCAAGGACTGCTCATGACACGATCGAAGGCTATAATGACTATAATATCTATATCCAGGGAATGGACAGATTAAACTCGGAGGGAGACATGGATGTGGAAAGGAAGTTCTCTGAAGTGGGACATATTGGGCATGCTGGACATGTTGGACATAAGCAATTAGGAAGAATCAAAAGCCGAGAGGTCACTAGGAATAGCCCAATTACGCGACCTGTTGCCCTAGGTCACAATGTCATTCATCACACTCGTTTCGACACTGGTGCTCGTTATGGGATAGATCCTGGAATCCGTGGCCGACGTAAGGCCCCTCGACCTTCACAGGACTGCGAGGTCCTCAATCGTCAAGTAGCAGAGGACGCCCCCGAGAAGACAGTTGCAATTACGACTTGGAGAGAACAGGTGGCCAGAGAAACTATTCCCATAGAGACTATGAGTATCCATTACATGGGCTTAGAAGACTATGTGGCCGCCGAACGAACACTGACTGAAGTTGACAGCAATGTTCAAAGTGCTCAGAGGACGCTTCATGAAACTCCAAGATCCGACAGTATGGAAAGCACACGACCAGTCGAGGAGCCATCAAAAGACGCTATCAATCCTGCTACTGAGTCTGAAGAATCAACTCCTGTATCACCCATTGAACCTGAAGTATGTTACTCACCGCACTGGTGGATTTGCAAAGTCAATAATTTTTTTAGCCTCGTCGCCCACTTACACCGCCACAAAAAACATCCGGCCACCTTCCGCCAACACGTTCCTTATCTTCCCATTCACGTAACAATTCGACACCCCCGCGTATTGCTACACCGGATAGAGTGCCCTTACCAAAAGCAGGTCCTCGTTCTCCTCGTGTGAAAAGGACCGTGCCTATGTATTCTGATCCAGCCTCGAACCCAGAACCACCCGTTTCTGCTCATGCCTCCCCACATAATAACCTCATTTTCAGCAACGCCTCCAGTCCTTTGGGCCCCAATCCAGTAACGAGCGTAGCAGCAGGCATTCGCACAGGGTCGCCTCTTCAAGAGTCCACCCCCATCAGAGCCAACATGTCCCCCATTCCATTCCGTCCAAGACAGTCTCAGGGAAGCACGATCAGTAGCATCAAGTCAGATTCTGCAGTTCGATTCGTACAGTTACTCGAGTCGTGTCAACCTTCTTTATTACATATCGCTCCTGTGTTGGCGCGGTTGGGTATCATGAAGGTGGAACATTTGAAAGCTGTTGCCCATCTCTCGGAAGAGATGCGTGATAGAGAGGTTAGGGAGGAGGCACTGAGGATGGGCGTCACTGTGGTTGAATGGGCAGTTTTACTGGACAAGGTCGGCATGCTATAAGTAGTGTTTTCATTTTTTTCCCCCATAATTTATGCTGTGATTTTGTGTACGATCTCAACGTCGATGCCTCTTGAGTTGTTGATTGTTGGTGTTATCAAGGGATGAAAAGGCATGACATGTTATGATGCTTCTGTAAAACATCGAGTTTTTTGAGGGAAATCTAGCTCCTGATATGTCACAACAGCTCTCTGATTGATTCCTGCTAAAAGAGGTAAGGCTAAGCACATGGACAGAAGATAATAGGAAATGAAGGGACTGGATCAGCTGTTGAATGTCAAGAAGTGGGATAATTATTTAAGCGGCAGAGTAGGGCCAACAAAAATACACAGTTCTGATGTCGGTAATCTACACATCCTCTGAATCATACCCAGGGCCCACCAGCCATGCAAGCAATTGACAACTGGAAGCTGTGGCCATGCCGCAAGCCAAATAAAGGACTCTTGTTGATGAGAGGATATTTTTAGGTATAGCCCTGCACAGTTCGAGCACCACTACATGATTTTTAGAAAGATCCACCTGCGGATTATCCTTGATCGGCCCTAAGGTTACATGTTAAATATCATAATATTGCCATGTCTGGACTGTAAATACAGTCATAACAACATCGTTGAAGGATGAAACTCGGTCTAACAATGTTGTTGTTGCCGGTCATCTCTGATCGTGAGAACTATCGCGATGGTGATCGCTCTAAGGAGAAACGTTTTCTGGGTGAATTGCATCCTGGAACGCCATCAGCATCATGTCAGGTCGCTCATACTTCTTTCTTTCTTTCTTCCCTTCCTTCACTTTTCTTCTTTTCGCGCTGGACGCTTCTTTCTTGAGAAAAATAAATGTTTCTGCCTCTTCAAATTATCGCCTTGGCTGCTGGTCTACTGGTTGAACCCATATCAGCTTTTCCAATGATGGCTGGTTCACAATCTGCAAGAATTTATGACAATAAAGAAAATTCATTTGTCAGACTGCCTTGCAGTAATAACCTTCCAATCAAAAGGAATACACGAAGGCGAAGGCGTGGAACGCTGAGCGGAGAAACTGGCCTTGGAGACAATGCTGATCTGTGAGCATCTTCTAAGGAGAATTTTTCGAAGATTTATATCTATTCACAGTCTTTATACTGTACCAATCGAGCTTGGGAATACAGTAACTGCAGTGAATCTTGGTGAATTGTTGTTCAGTTTGCCTGTCTCAATCTTGATTCTAACCCATAGTCATAGATACCGGTTCTGGTGACTTGTGGGCTGTATCGGATGCATGCCATAAGGGTACTTGCAGAACTTCCAAGGTTACGAGGTACCCTACATCGGGAGGAAAATCCACAGGAATTGATGTTGTAATGTCTTATGGCGATTCCTCAACTGGATCATCTGCCACGGGTACTATTGGCCTTGACACTGCGACAATTGCCGGAATTACTATGACAGATCAGGCGTTCAGTGTTGTTAATGATACTGATAACCTCGTGGTGCAGTACGACGCAGCCGGCATATTTGGTTTAGGATTTCCTGCTGGAAGGTTATTTGTTCCTGTCTCGTCGCGTAGTTTTACTCACTCTCTTGTTTGTTGTTTAGCAAAATTCAAGAATCGCTCGTCACAGCTCAGGTGATTAAATCACTTGTTGAGAGAATTTGAGTGTTGATGCATCATTCAGAGTGGTCCCATAAACACAACTGACGACTTTCTCCTTGCTACGTATACTTATGGTCCATTAGTATCACGAGTCATGATGACGGATGCTCTCGAGTCTCCCATGTTCACGGTACTGCCAACCAAATACTGGTTCTTTATCCCAAACTAATATAATAATGTGCCGATCACAGATCACACTATCTCGTGACACCATCGACATCAGTGGCCATGGTCAACTAACACTTGGGAAACTTCCGGATGGAGTGGACAATTCTTCTCTCACATGGGTCCCTGTGCGTCTGTACAGTCCCGATGAAGGTGGACTTCGTTCACCTACTTTTGCCCCGAATGAGGTCTACCCCTTGCAAGTACTCTGTCGTGTTCCTCAAAAAATGGATGCTAACGATCAGGAACAGTCGATGGGAGATAGATATTGATGGTGTGTTCATTGATGGTCAGCATCTTGGTGCTTCTACCATACCAGCACGCGCTGGTGTTGATTCAAACAGAACGTCCGCCCTCATTGATACCGTAATGATTCTATGAAACTGGTCTAAAATCTCAGCTTATCACACTTCTAGGGCAACTCTATTATCCGTGGCCCGGAAGATGTCGTGAATAGAATCCTGGGAATTGTCTCCCCCTCATACGAACCTGATAACCAGGGTTCCAAGCCAACATTTCCTTGCATGAATCCCCATACTCTGGCGTTTCAAATCGGTGGAAAGGTAATTACAATTTCTCTCGACTGCAGTTCAAAGAGAAGCTTATTTGATACTATCAGACGTTCCCTATCGATCCACGAGATTTTGTTGGCCAGTTCGAGCCCAATGATGCTGAAACATGTGTAGCGGACAACATAGTCTCGACAGACCCTCCCAATTTTGGATCTCTCTTCCGTTGGAGTCTAGGAGACCCTTTCTTCCGATCGTTAGTCATATTACGGTGTGATTGTAATTCCGCTCTTACATCGCATTCACAGAAACCTCGTTGCCTTCCATTACGGTAACATCACTCACCCTTCAGTCGACCCTCCTCGAATCGGTATCCTGTCCCTTGTGCCGTCGAATGCGGATGAACTCTACGCTACAGCTGTCAGCGATGCATTGAATAACGGAGGCAACTTTCAAGGTGAGGATCATCGGACTGTATTTTGTGTCTCTACAGATGCTCAAGATCGATTTAAATCATTTTTTTCGTTCTCAGAGACCATTGATCTCGCTCCAACAGCTAGCGCCGCTAACTCTCCCCAAACGGCTGTTTCTGTTGATAGTGTCTCGAGTTTTACGCATGTCAGTACTGCATCGATGCCATCAACGACGGGAAGCCTTGCGACTCCTACCGGTGGCGCACAGAGCGTCAGTTCCGCTTTCTCAAATATTTGGACATGGAAAGAGGATATTTTCCCCAGTTTAATATTTTGTTTAATTTTGAAGGGTTTGATAAAATCGCTTTGACAGATTCCTTCTCGGTAATTAGGACAGCAGGAATATATTATCCTGTTTCGGTGAAGTTTTCACCAATACGGGACTCCGACTTCCTTTGGTTCATGAGACGCTGTTCTTGGGTATGGCGGACTACCCATTTAGTGAGATACCACCCTGTCAGAACGACAAGGACAATGCCCACGATCCCGATGCCGACGAAACCTGATTGGTCCGCCGCCTGGGTTTAAGGGATTTAAGGGAAAGAGTTCTTGTGAAGATGTCGATAATTACTCACGTTCGCCCAGCCTCTCCACCATGCGCCAGCTAATCCGCCGCCATTTTTTGCCTCAGCAGCGGCAACGCACTGAGAACAATGTTCCCCAATCAGACTCATTATTGTGATTAACGAGACTCTGTATTTGAGGAGTCAGATGTTTCAAATACGAGAACGAGCCTTTAACGTACGCAAATGCAACCAAAATACTCATCAAGGTGAGTACAATACTCAAACCCGACATGACGTTCATTTTTTTGGGCGTGTCTCGAACAGTTGGATACTCGCACGTAGCATGATTAACTACTTCTAGAGGAGAGGTTTTATCCTCGTCTTTCTTTTGATGGATCACTCCTTCATGAATTCGTCTGTTGGAAGTCTGTTCTGGAATTATTTTGGGCCGGAAGATTCGCCACCGGTGACGGTCCTCCAAAAGGCCTGCGTAGGAATACAACATCAGGATTGAATCGAGGGAGTCAACGAGTGACATTCCAGCTGTGAAAAGCAACTTTCCGTTCAATGAGAGTCGTGAGGGATAGTGTGAAATAAGAGGAATATATTCAACGTACAGGGAGAACTACGACATGTGACGAAGGAATTCTGTGGCCCTCTGAATCTTGTTTGGCTATGACAGAAACAGCGAGAAGGGCGATAGATGAGGCTGTATCGAACCCTGCGTGACCTTGTGAGATATGACTGGAAGAAAGATGAAACTGAAAGGCGCAAACCGAGGCCAAATAGTACTCCAACAGGATACATCTATGAGAAATTATCTATCAAGTCCATCAAAAATACTGAGTGATCTCACTTTCCATGGCCTATTAACGAATGTGACAATGGGTCCAAGGATTCGCATCATGAACATCGAGTTCCTCTCAGGAACGATCGGTTCCTGATCCTCAGCTATCTCTCCACGTTGGATACGCTCAAGTCGTTGTTTCTCCTATATGAGCAGAAGTCAGGGAAGTGGCTCAAGTCGTAGCATAACATTCCCACCCTCTGTCGCTGACGCAAGATGCGCCATAGAATGAAGCTATTGGCGAGTCCTACAACAAAGAGGAAAGATCCACTGACAGCGGCACCTGAAGTACACCTTGAGCTACACCTTGAGCTGAAGCCAGAAGATGGCGGAGATAAGAATCACCAACGATCCCACCAACATTCCCCACCCCCGTTAACCTGTTGTAGACATCGGTAGAGATAGCAATGGCGATCGTCTGTGATATTTTTGGGCTCAATATCGTTGGTATGATTTTGGAAAGACACGTACGACAGCAATTACAATAGTACTGTGACCTAATGAAAAGAACAACCCACAAGTGATAGGGACTTGTCCCTTACTGATGAGGGTTCTGGTCGCATTATCTATTGCACTGGCATTACTCTTGATAAACAGTTAGATGGTACATTAGAGTAAGAAGACAGACCTGATGTGATCGGCATCGAGCGCTAATTAGAAATAAGCCACTTGAAAGGACAACACTAAACTGCACACCATGCCTTAATCCAAAAGTCTGAGACTTTCGATGAGCAAACAAGGGCCATAAAAAAAGATAGCATGTGTACCCAAGCCAGAAGGGCCATGTTCAAATTGCTCCGAGTGATGTGACTACGAAAAAGCACGGCTGCGACGATCCAAAGGATAGCATTTGCCAGGAGCCTGGGAACCGTGAAGTAAAGAGTGAATATACCGTCGAAATTGAATTGTCTTACTCGCCGACAACTAGTAATAACGAGCGACCAAAAACCGAGAGAGAACTTGCGAGACTGTGAAATTTACACTTCCAAACTACCATACTTGCCGAGGGGCAAAACGATAAATTGCGATGTAGTCGAGGAACACGAAACTTTGAAGATTTGACACATTAGGGACTCCTATTGACGGTCCGGCCTTCCCTTGCATACGAATATAACTACGAATATAACTGCGCACTGCCGATCTCATGTGATCACCTTTCTTTCGCAACAGGCAAGCTAGTGCTGAGACGTGGAGGGTCTTAACAGGGCCCAACATTGGGGAGGGCGTCTACAGAAAGCATGTGGGCATAGGAGAAGGGTTTAGACATTGTAGCGGTAAATAAAAGGGAAAAGGGAAAGAAGGAACTATATTAATTATCTCGATGTGGGTAGTACCATAGGAGCCTCGTCATCAGATCCCTCATCGGGATAGCTTTCCAGTGGTCTGTCATCAATGGAGGGTTTCTGCCGGATAGCGAGCCTGTTCCTGATCTTGTGTAGGCATTGGATTTAGACAGAAATTCTGTGCCTGAGATGTCTAAGGGTATATGGAGGGCAAGGATTTCTTGAAGATATGTCGGAAGTCATTGTAGAGATGGCATCCTCGCAGGGAGTGAGTCTGGTGCTGTGTATGCGCGCCTCAGATTTGATTTCTTATCATTTTTTTTATCTCAAGCTCATTTTCATGTGACTCATAGATTGGCCATACGAGGGCTTTGAGGGCATGCTCTCTATATTATTTTGATAATTAGATTGGACTGATATAGGCTTATCTTAATGCTTATATAATAATTATATAATCATACAGGCAATTCCCAATATTTTCGTGTCCTATAGCTTTTCATACCTCAGTTCTGCACTAGAAGAAATGATTTTTATATATGTTTGCTTGACACGTCACTGTCAAGATGTCACTCAGTCTGGTAAAAACAGAGCTCTATTAATATGGTGTACCTGTCAAGGTGTCACTGACAGATACATCAGTATATCAGAATACACATGATGAGAACTAATGATAAATACCTCAGTCTGGTAAAAACAGAACTGAGGAATAGAACAGTTACACATGTGCGAACATCACTAAGCTTACTAATCAAGAGGAGTCACATGTAGTCCAAAATGATAAGATGATGCCGAGAGATAAGAGATGCAGAAAGTGATGAATGGTATGACTCGTCCTGTGATTCACAACAATGATTTATATTTTTTATTGATTTATGTATACTTGTTGTACCTAGTTGACATCTTAGACAGGTACTTATGCACTAGAAGAGCTGAGTTGATATCTTAGACAGACAGCAAACAAAAGATTATTAGTTCTGTGTCTATCAGACTGAGTTGGACTGATTGACAGCTGAAAAAGGGTCACATCAACATCTTGTTATCACCACATGGGCAAGAGGATGTTTTCGTCTTCCATCCCATATTTCTCACTTCCCTATGGTCCTTACAGAGGGAATACAAAAGCAGGACCTCCGAGGTTGTGTCAGAATCCAATCTTATGCCAAAAGCATTCGATACAATAGATCAATTGGAGGAACGAGACTTGTAACTTGGGACATGATAAGTCAAGAAATTTTTCAAAACGTTCTTTCTGCTATATATAGCACGAAAAACGAGGGCTTTCCTTTTCCCACCCGACTAAAATTTAGGTCAACAACTGCAGACAGAGACTAATCATAGAATATCGCTCACCACATTGCCAGCAGTCAAGTTGCCGACGGGGATCACTGTGATAGATGACCTTCAGCAGGAGACATAATGGCGAAACAATTACATACTATTTCTGCTTGATTTCCAACAGCTTTGGATAGTTATTTCCCCAGAAGCTCTCTGAGAATAAAGTCAATACTTCCACTTAGGAAGATTCAAAAATGCGAACCTTTATGGTTGGGCTCATGTACGTCAGCCTCGTTCTTGAAAAGGTATGAGCAATCCTCCAAATAGAATACCTGATGCATGCACACCTGGTACGCGGCATCCGGCGTGATTTTCCTAAGATTGTCGATTGCATCACTTGCAATTTTATAGTGACTCTGCTTCTCAGAAAGGGTCGCATTCCAGTTCCATTCTGAAATGGTTGTGACGTGATACAAGCTTGACCTCCATGCTTCCGTGACACTCGTAGATCCAGGAACGTATGGGAAGGCAGCAGGACATGTGATCAGAATAATGACTCCCGGTGCTGTTATTTCTGCAGCCACGAGGGCAGAAACTAGTGAGTCCTGCGTCTCCGAAGTTTGAAAAAGATCTTTCGGAACGAGACGGGATGTCAACGCCAGACTCGCTCCAAGGGCCTGGGCAATATTTTTGAGTCATCATATCGAACTCTAGGAACTTTTGTAGAACCCACAGCTTTGAACTGATTGGTAAATGCTTCAGCAAAAGCGAACCAGGAAGGAAATTCGGTGAGTAGCAAATTTGTAGTCGTCGCATGTGCAACCTGGAGTTGCTCTCCAAACTGGATCAGGGGTGCTAAAGACGCTTTAGCTTCATCTTGCGATAATTTTGGGTTCACTAGAATGACAGCTTCGGCTTGAGATAATCCGCCCCATCCTTCAGAAGCCCACTTCAATCCATTTTCAACCAATATCTTCCACATCCCCCGGGTAATGTCAGTCGTCGGTGCAAACGTTAAGATGAAAACCTGAAGAGTGACCTGTGGCGAAGCTAGAACTGTACTCTCCAGCACTACCCCAAATGTTCCGCCCCCACCTAAGGAAAACTATTTAATGAGTTGATCACCAGAGAACTTGGATCGAACGCACCCCCACGAAGGGCCCAGAATAGATCTTCATTCTGGCATGCATTAGCAGTTCGCAATTTCTTATCAGGTGTGACTATCTTGTATTCTAACTATTGTCGGTGAGTATATATAGTTTCTGAGGTCCAGGAATGAATAAACGCACAACACGGTCAACGCCTAGGCCCATGGTTGTAGAGAGCATGCTATGCCCTCCTCCCTGGAGCCAACCTCCAGAGGCACCGACGGATATATCACTCCCTGGAGTCGAGATTGATTTTTTATAGACTTCCAGTGAGGCGGGACCCACCTCCCACTAGTGTGATATTATGTGCATCTGCGAATGCATACGCTTCCCCCCATTGAACACCGGCCTATGTCGTGTCAACATACTACAACTGGTCAACAACGACATATCTCACGTACTCCGAGGGTGACTGCTGGACGAGGTTGTACGGCGCATCCGGCAGGAGTGAATCCTGAAGAGTACGTCATCTACCATTCATTTGAGTTCTATGTCTTAGGATAGTATAGACTAAATTAGTTCACATCTTTGAGATTGTGGGTCTGTAAATGACGAATGAGTCATCTGCATATGAACCCAGGGAAATGGCCTACCCAGAGGGCCAATGAGCCTGGTGCGCTACTCCGGCCTTTGTAGTCGTGCTGAATTCATGTTCATTAACATACTTGAAATTTTTTTGAATGTGTTTAGCACTCACTCCTGTGTTCTTGATGGTAAGTGGGATTTGCGCTTTGTTGGTAAAGTCTAATGCAGCGATGACATCATTCGCGTCCCTGACATCGATCTAAGATTTTGCTTGAGCTCTCTGGAGCAGCGAGACTCAAAAAAAAAGAGGACTCACAAAGTAATTCGCGACGCTTCCAAGCCCACATTTATTAGGAGGCAGAGTGGGCGTGATGTCATGAGGATCAAGATAATTCAAAAGGCACTGTTCTCCCGATTTTTGGCATGTTTCCCATTGGGTCTCTATGTACGCAGATGAGGAACTTGACCGAGTCACTGAAAGTAGAAAAATCAGACATCTTTCTGTTTTCCCAATAGCATATGGCTCACATTCTTCCAGGTAATTATTTTGAATATTCATGCAATCAGACGAGTTCCAGGAATTGAAACATGGCTGAGCGAAGGGGACACCATCCATAAGATGGCCACGGACTGTACGATTCAAGCTGTCCCAGTCTTCCTGTGAAGGACTCCTGGAATGGGCAGCCCAAAGGCATTGTGCAATGTAGACCAGAGCGAGTAGTCGTGAAACCATGAACCGAGTTGAAAAGAAAGACAAAGGATGGATAGCAATGCTGTGTCTTTCCACTCACGACGTACTTATAACTAGAATCCGTAGGCTATGTATACAGGGGCCTCGTGTCCATGGACTGTGGGTACAATGATGAAAACATTGATGAAGTATTGATGAAAACATTGATG
>Ga0153986_1000174_pt1 | contig 20742 bp, 22 predicted proteins | sample TSGA070MetaG_FD_104724 | JGI IMG/M metagenome (GOLD analysis project Ga0153986, IMG submission 104724) | Attine ant fungus gardens microbial communities from Georgia, USA - TSGA070 MetaG | ecosystem: Host-associated > Fungi > Mycelium > Unclassified | place: USA: Georgia, Alexander Wildlife... | reverse complement strand
ACAGGGTTAGCCCAAAGTCTTTACAACCACCATTTTACAGACCTAAGAACATTAAGGACATACAAAAGTTTTTGGGATTAACAAATTACTATAGGAGATTTGTAAAAGACTTTGCTACTATAGCTAAACCACTACATTGGTTGGTCAAAAAGAATGAAAGGTGGAATTGGGGGGAAAAGCAGGAAAATGTGTTCCAAGATCTGAAAAAGATATTTACAGCCAAGCCAGTACTTGTGGTACCCATCACAAGACTTGTTACAGGTCATAAGGTCACATGGTAGTGCAGGAAAGTAGTGCACAGACCAAGTAGTACCTGTATAAGTAGATAAGCCAATCCAATAGAAACCCTTAATGAGTTCTCTTTGTCAACTTTGACTTAGAGTGGGATAAGACCTATCATAGGGTTAAGTCCTTACAAGGGATTCCTCTACCATAGTTCGTTATTGTACATTGTGTAATAAATTGTTGATTTTTAAAAAAATAGGTTTCTGTCAAGGACCTAGTTTCTATATATGTATCTACCATGGACTGCAACCAAACACTGTGTAACAGATTGTTGATTCAAAACAAAAGAGGCAAAAATGGTAATAATCAATATAATATGTTTTTTTACATGTTTTCAAACTCCACACATACATTCCAACTCAGTGCTATACACATTTAGTCATGCAGTTTCTCTCACTTTTTTCTACCTTTTTGCTCTTCACACCTGCTCTTGCAGTATGGCCCAAACCACAGAACATGACGACTGGCACTACACCTCTACGCCTTTCATCTGATTTTTCCATCGGAACCTCTGGAATCCACCCAGTTCCCCAAGATCTCTCAGATGCTATACGTCGTTCATCCGATTACCTCGAGACTGACAAGCTAGGTTCTCTCGTGCCCGATCGCGGAGCGTCATCAGCGCGGATAGTCTCTTCTGCGCGCAGCTTGCAGTCGCTCATTCTGAGTTTAGAGAATGATGATGGGCAATCGCAGAGCATCAGTGATGGTGCGATTGCAGGACTTGGAGTGACAGATGAGACTTATTTATTGGAGATACCTGTGAATGGTGAGAACGCCACATTGACCGCGAAGTCGGCGTTGGGGTTATTTCGAGGTTTGAAGACGTTTGAGCAGCTGTGGTTTTACGTTAATGAAACGACGTATACCCTTCAAGCTCCTATCCAGGTCCAGGATGCGCCCGCTTATGTGGGTGGGCTTTAGTCTTCACGATGATTTGTACTGAGTACTGTTTTTTCAGCCGTACCGTGGTTTGATGCTTGATACCTCACGCAATTAGTGAGTAATTGTTTAGATGAAGTCAAGATTGAAAGTGAATTTTGCGACGTAGTTATCCTGTTGAGAGCATCAAGCGTACTTTAGATGCAATGAGTTGGGCCAAGATCAACCATTTCCACTGGCATATCGTCGATGCCCAGTCGTTCCCCCTTGTCATCCCCGGCTTTGAGGAGATCGCGGAGAAAGCGGCATACTCCCCATCACAGGTTTACACTCCTGCGAACGTGAAGGACATCGTTTCATTTGCTGCTGCGGTACGTGTTCAATATGTAATTGTATTCTCGTGCTGATGGGATGTATATTCTTCAGCGTGGAATTGATGTTATTGTGGAAATTGACACCCCGGGACACACAACATCCATCGCAGAATCCCACCCTGAATTTATTGCTTGCCCCTTCGCTTCCCCTTGGGATCAATTTGCCAACGGTTCGCTTTTCACAAGCTTCTCAGGTTACGGTTCGACTCACGGGTTTCACAGAACCTCCGGCTGGCCAGCTGCGACTTGCCAACCCAGACACTATCAAGTTCACTACTGATCTGGTCAAGAATGTGGCCTCGATGTTCCCTAGCAAATATTTCAGTACTGGTGGAGATGAGATTAACGCGAACTGTTATGCAAAGGATAATCAGACACAACAGGAGCTTGGTATGCCGCTGTTCAAGTGATTGTTACCCATGGTAACGAATACTCTTTCTCATGTAGCTGCTCAGAATAAGACATTCGAACAAGCTTTGGATACATTCACACAAGCTACTCATAGTGTTCTCGCCGCGGCTGGAAAGACCCCAATAGTCTGGGAGGGTCAGTTCCTTGAACCGGTCCATGTCATCCATACTGACCATGTTTCAAAATAGAAATGGCCATTGAACATCAGGTCCAACTCAGCAACGACACTTTGGTTCTGTAAGGATCTGACTGTCTCTCTTTCATTCATACATTGCTCAATCTCTTGTCAGTGTTTGGATCTCTTCAGATCACGTCAAATCAGTCGCACAAAGGGGCCTTCGAATCATCCACGCTGCTTCAGATTATTTCTATCTCGATTGTGGTCATGGTGGATGGGTTGGAAATGCTATAAATGGAAATTCGTGGTGTGATCCTTTCAAGACCTGGCAGAAATCTTATTCGTTCGATCCTGCAGCAAATTTGACGGAGGAGGAAGCCAAGTTAATTACCGGTGGTGTGTCTATATGTATTCATGTATATGCATCCTTCATGTTGACTTTTATGTTGATCAGGTCAACAATTATTGTGGTCAGAGCAATCCGGTCCGGCAAATTTGGATTCTATCGTTTGGCCTCGTGCTGCGGCGATTGCAGAATTGTTCTGGTCTGGACCTGGAGGAGATGTGAGGACTGCGTTGCCGAGATTGCATGAACTTGCGTATCGGTATGTGCAGAGGGGTGTGAATGCCATTGCGTTACAGCCGCAGTGGTGTGCTTTGAGGCCCAATGCTTGTGATATTGACGCTTAGGAATAAGTGGTTTTCATGTTAAATTTTATTGAGTATGAATCAAGTTATTGCATTGAATGCACTGTTCAGACGGAGGGGAGGTCCGTCGGAGTGACAGATGAATTCCAGATGAATTCGCGGCAAAACAGTAGTCAATGGCTGTAACTGTAACACTTGTCACCATCCTTCACACTCACCAGCTCGTCGTCTTTCTTCAGTCAAATTGCACAGGTGTCTCTCTTTGTTTAGTCTGATTTCAATTGAACGGACGGAGGGGAGTATCTTGAAAGAGGAGAGATATACACGTTTACTTATCGCGAGGCATAATACCAATCATGGATCGACTTGAAGGGCTGTCAAATACGTTATCTAGTATCACGATGTATGATATCAAGAATATGTATAACCAGGTGTGTTGCTAGGTTAGTCTCCGGTGGATTTCTTTTGCTGATTCTGATGCAACTCATCGACTTGGATTTCCTCTGACTCTTCCTCCACGGGATGAACGGCGTGTCATGAAGGCGAAGAATGCAGTGTTGAATATAAGTGAGATGGAGGCAAAGGTCCGGGAAGCGACGAATGATGAACCTTGGTATGAGTTCAGCTCCTGACAGAAGTGGTGGAATGACTTGATTTTTGCAGGGGTGCGAGTTCAACTTTGATGCAGGAAATCGCTCAAGGGTGAGTCAATTCTTCCTATCCTACTGGCTTTACACATCTGACTTGAGTCAGAACGTTCAATTTGTGAGTTTTCCCTTTTAACGGATCAAACTCCATCGAGCTGGGATTGGTCATAGTCAACAATTTAATGAGATTATGCCTTGTATCTATGGACGGTTTATGGATAAAGAAGCAAGACAGTGGCGTCAGATATACAAAGTCTGTTTATCTCTTTACCTCCATATCCAAAGACATTGATCTCTACGGCTGTGTGAATAGGCATTACAACTATTGGAATACCTTGTCAAACACGGTTCAGAACGAGTGGTGGATGATGCGAGATCGCATATAAGCACACTTAAGATGCTACGCAGTTTCCATTATATTGACGAGAAGGGAAAAGATGAGGGTATCAACGGTATGTTTTGCTCTGTGCTTGTGATGATTGCTTACGGAAAAAATAGTTCGCAACAGAGCAAAAGAACTTGTCGAACTACTTTCTGATGTCGAAAAGATTCGCGCTGAAAGACGAAAAGCCAAGACTAATAGGAATAAATATGTCGGTGTAGGAAATGATGGTAGGTTCGGTGGGATGTCATTTAATTCCGGGGGAAGTAGATATGGCGGGTTTGGAAGTGATTCACTGGCTGGCAATAGTTACGGAAACGGTAAGCGGGGGAAATGACCTTTTCAAATACTGATAATACGGTTAGTAGATTATTATGGTTCAAGCTCTCCACGAACTGGTGGCTTCCAGGATTCCGGTAGCCGGAGACAATATGAAGAATATGATGCTGGTGGTGACGAAATCAGCGGGCCTGGATATGAAGCATCTAGAATTGTTGGGTCCAGTCACACAAGGCCATTCCCTGGAAGACAATCGTCTGTGTCTAGTCCCGTCACTGCTGCTCCGGCGCCCCCCCCTCAGCCTGTTCAGAATTTATTGGATTTTGATGATGATGATGTTACACCAGTGAATGTCCCTGCCCCTGCCCCCACCCCAGTAACCACACGGCAGGATCTAGCGATGAATAAGGCATTGCCTAAACCCATCGGATTGGACGGTAGCTATCCTCTTGTTTTATTGTCTAGAGGGGCTGAACAAGAAGTCATACAGATGATGATTTCGACGATTTCCAAGCCGCGCCTCAAGTCATGACTGTAGCGACTCCATCCCGGGCTTCTTTGCCTGTGTTGCCTCTTCCCCAAAGGGAAGACAAGCTCATACAACTGTTGGGAAATGCTGCGCCGTTGTCGCCTATGACTGCGAAGCCGGTGGTGGGCGGATTGAGGACGACTAGCATGCAGATTAGCGGCAGTAGTAATACGATAGCGCCTACGCCTGTGCGCGCAACGAAGACGACAAGCAGTGGAAGCAGCGGAGGATTTGATGACTTGTGGAAGTTGTCGCTGGGTTCTGTGGGCAACGAGAAGTCTGCAACGGGCGATGGAAGACAGGGAAAGAGTATGAAAGAGCTGCAGAAGGAGAAGGCTGCTGCTGGGCTATGGGGTGTTGGAAAGCAGGCTGCTGTTGCTAGCGACGATTTGCTGTGATAGTGTATGTCAATAGAAAACACGCGGCAACAAACGTGGGAGAGCTGATTTGGCCCAGGATTTGTCTTGTTATTTCTCCTCCCATCTCCCTCTGGCTCCATGCCCTCTGCTCCCCCGGCGGACAGCAGCAATGCTGCTCTGTCTAGACTGTCCCTGCTGGACCCTCCGACTCTGACCGTAATCCATCCGACTCCTGAGGTTTCTCCTGTCACGCCCTCTCCAAGGAGGGTATCTCCATTAGATGTCTCTCAGGCGCAAAGAAGCCGGTCCAGTGGCTCAGGGAAAAGAAAGGCAGAGGGCCTGCCTGATCCAGAGGACAACACCGCGACGCCGTCCAAGGATCAAAGGGAACACCGGGCAACGTTCGCGCCTGATCCAAGGAGTGCGTGTTTTCATCCAGATTTCCATCAGCCCATGTAGATCGTTTCTAGTGTACCGTTCCGGCTCATCGTCACTACCTCCTCCCTCATATCACCGAAAAAGGGCTAGGCTGTCGGTTCCCTCGGATAGTTTCAATCCCTCCTCAAGGCCGCCGTCCATGAATGCCATGGGCTCAGTGCGGGAATCTCCTGACGCCAGGACGACAGGTTCTTTGTCAAGCAGGAGGAGCGGTAAATCAACTTCAGAGACCCTACGTCGAGCGACATCGTCCTCGACCCACGCCCATGCACGAAACGACCTTGTCGCCCGTCCGCATTCCCACATAGGATCTCCGTCAAATACCCTCTATCAGATTGCTGTGCCCTCCCGACCAAGTCTCTCCCAGATGTCTTTACCTATATCCGCTCTTATCTCCCCGCATGCTCCCTCCGTCACATATTCAGGCAAATTCCACATGCGTGATCCAAGGAAACCGGCCCCGATACAAAGTACGCCTTGGTCGCTGTCATTTCCATCAAGAATAGAAAGTGGCCAGAGCAGATGGGAGGGAGCAAGTTGGGCAGAAAGAGGTGGTAGTCCCCTATGTGCTTGGTTGTTCTTTATCGGATTCGTGGTTTTCCCTGCGTGGTGGGCTACGTGGTTTATCGGTGTACCCCAGACCAGGAGGTTGGTGGATGATGCTGCTGAGATGGGCATCCCGGGGAAGGAGAAGGCAGTTGTGCTGGATGATCCGCAACTTGAGCATGGTAAGTCAATTTGTGATCAATGTCGGTAGCATTTCACACTAACGGGATGCGTTACAGATGCTCGATCGTGGAGAATAAGATGTCGAATTATGTCTGGTGTTTCATTGATCACGTATATTCCATTCATCATCCTGGTTATCATCTTTGTGCGGTGATGTTCCATCGAATTATGGATGCTTCCAATGCAGTCTTAGACTCCTGATTCTTGCATCATTAATGACTACCTGTTGTGTTCACCTTGATGACAAAAGCAGAAGTCAAGCTGATTGTAATTCATCGCGATACCATCCCGCCCCTTCCTCATTGCTTCTCCAAGTCATAACCAAGCGATAGATCGATAATTTTCTTCCTGCGCTCGTACGCATCGTTGCCGTGTCCCCCTTTTGTGCTCCCATTCAAACTTTATACTGGTGTCTGATCCGCATAGAGCGGAGAGGAAAAAAGAGCACTTAAACTCAGTCCATTCCTTGGTTTGTAAATAGGTTTTTCACACTCGTTTTTTGAACTCTCGTTGAATCCTCTCTTTCACCGTGCAACTTCAGTTTTGCATGTGAACTACTCGCGTTTTCAGCCTTCCTCATGCATTGCTCAATGCACAATCTGTATCCCCATACCCCATTGTCCCCCTTCTTGATATAAAATACATACAAGTGCTCATTCTTGGTCTTGCTTGCTTCAGTGTGCACTTTTGTACTTTTCTTCTCTTTTCTCCTTTGCTCGACGAACTTTGACATGTAGTGTCGGGTATGTTTCGGGGTGAATAGTGAAATATGTTGGTTGGTGATAATTATGTTATCTTTTCTTCCCGGATGGTCTGATGCACTGTGTGCATTACCTTAGAATCTTTTGGTTGATAATTTCGGTACAATGTTCTGGATTTGGAATCAGATGGATGTTCTGTTCATTGCCTATTGAAATATGTAAAATAATTATGACAAGGGTTTATCAGTGGAGACTCTGATGTATAGTGAACATTTGAAGTTCTGTTGAAAGGTACTACAATCCTAGGATTTTACCTTGACGTGGGTCTGAGTTATTCATTATATCAATGGCAAATTTGACCTTGACTCTTCGAAAGCATTTGGCTCGAGACAAAGAGATACCAGATTGGTTGAGCCCATTTTAGGGAATTCCCCGGTACAGATAACACTTGTTTAAAGCACACCGTGGCCGGGGGTCGACCATATGATTTCTTGGGATTCTTATCAATGGCAAACCTTCTTCAACATGTTTTCAGACTTGCAAGCTTGCTGTGGGTGGATGAGTGTTCACTTTTGGCTGGAGGCTATACTACTGGAGCCCTGCATACATTTCAAGGCCGTTCTATGCCCTAGTGGTCAGGCTGTAGAATTTGAGCAGGGCTTATCTGTAGTGATGGATTACCATCACTGGAGATCTTGTTGGCTTTGTTCAAATGCAATCTCATCATTTTTGATCAGACAACCACAGTCATTGACTATTCGACGATGATTGAAATCACTTGTGAATTCATCAGAACACTCTTTATTAAGACCTTATAAACATGTCCACATCATTCATAATGGTTGAGAAGCGAGGTTAAAAACTCGGATGAGATTGCCGTTCGTACAGATCCAACGGACTGAACATACGACTAACCATCACTCCATATAAGGACTAAGTCACCTCCTGAGATACCTTAAGGGAAGAGACCAACAAAAAAAAACAAAACTTATGCTTGACCAGTGGATCACCGAATTCAAATTTGGACACAATCAAAGCCATCAATTCCAGGGTTACAGCCGAAAGTGATCACGGGATCACACTCCAATCTTGGACGGAAATTGAATAACCGAAAAGTGATATTAGTGATGTTCCTCCTTCCAACACTATGAACAGCGTTTATGTACCTATACAAGTCGTTATTCTGCTCAGAAGACTTGCGAACGCTTTTGGTGTATTTGGAATATCCAACCAGTATCTTCACCGTCAGGCGAAAGTGGATGATCAACGAACTCATAGCCCAGATGTCACAGCGAAAATTAGCAACTCCAAAGGGATGTCGCAGCAACTTTGTAGACTAAAAGCTGCAGAATGGTCGTCATGGTTATATAATTGGCGATGTGCAAGCAACGTAATAGCTGGTAAGTGGTCAAAGATGGAGCGGCTCTACTTCAAGGTCCACGATCTAACTGATCGCCTTTATCCGCCAGGTCCATTGTCGCTGCCATGGGTAGGGCGCATACAATCATGGTCCTCTGTTCTCTCTCTTTACGTGGCTCCCTATCCCAATAACTCTCCGAATAACCCACCTCCACCAACGAACCGGAGCCCGAGCAAGGATCAAGACCAAGACCCTTTTAAACTACCTCCAGCCCACAAGGAGAAACTAGTACAACTTCCGCCAGATATTATCCATCAGCTTCTTGCAAGCCCGACACTCTTTGAACCCTTGCGAAGGCCGCGCTTCCCAGTCGTGCTTTGTCATGGTACGCCTCCACTCAGATGGTCTCTTGACACTTATTTCAGGATTTTAGGTCTTTATGGATTTAATGCACGTGGTCCTGGATCTTTTCCTAACGTTCGCGTTCATTATTGGGCTAATATTTTGAAAATCCTACGGGACAAAGTGGGTGCTGAAGTGATAGTGACATCTGTTCCTGGGTGAGTCGATACACGGCTCTAATCTTGTCGAGCCAGGGATTAACCATGACCCGCAGTACTGGATCTATCGTTTCTCGGGCTTCCCGATTAGATGAACAACTCCGTGCCCAAGCCAGAGGACGCGGTGTCAACATGCTTGCGCATTCTATGGGTGGTCTGGATAGTCGGTATCTGATTTCCCATCTTCGCCCAACCGATTATGTGCCCCTGTCCTTGACGAGTGTCAGTACCCCTCACCGTGGGAGCCCATTCATGGACTGGTGTGTCGTGAGTGATTTGAGGCTTCATACGATGGAATTTACCGATCTCACAGAACAACAGAAAAATATTGGCATTGGTAAATCTACTAAGCAGGAGCGAGAACTCGATGTGGATCTCGAGAACGGCCTTGATTTTGATTCAATGATCTCATTATCCCATAAGACCCTAAAACCTCGAACCCCTTCATTTTCCTTCTCGCTGTCGTCACTCCCTTCTTCTTTTACCACTCTTCTCCTTTCCATAGTAGACTCCCCTGCTTACTCGAATTTGACTACTGCATATCTCAACAACATCTTCAACCCTGCAACACCTAACGATCCTAAAGTGAAGTACTTTAGCATAGCAAGCCGCTTGTCAGGCGTCAGTATCTGGCATCCTCTCTGGCTTCCAAAGGCAATACTAGATGGGACAGAACGAAACCAGCGATTAAAGCTGAAGCATACTTGGGAAGAGCACCAAGAGAATGGGAGAGCGGGCACTGATGGAGAAGATAATGAAGGTGTACCATTGTGGGCTCAAGAGAGAGAATGGGGAAATGATGGGCTTGTTCCTGTGCAAAGTGCCAAGTGGGGAGAATTTTTGGGGATTATGGAGGGTTGTGACCGTGAGTATTGGTTCACTACATCTTCGCAACTAATCTCAAAGTTCCTACCCTTCTCAGATTGGGAAATAAGAGGAGCCAGGGGGCTTGACATTGACCTTCCATCCCTAAACAACATCGGTTTTGGGCTCTCTTCAAGCGCAGGTTCCTGGAGTATTTTAGACTGGAGTCGGTTCGTTACTGCTTGGAAACGAGAAGAACAGAACAAGCGAAATGAGAACCTTCGAGCTGCAGCGACACCTGATTCTCTTTCACCTAGCAGATCCAGACCTGCCCAGCGTATATCCTTTCCGGCTCAATCAAATTTAAACAATGACGATGCCATTAAAGCTTCCACTGACCGATTGTCCACCGTATTTGACTGGCTTATAGACCAGATCCCGGCATCTGCTAAATCGATATCAATGTCTTCGTCACCTGTTGATGCTGCAAATGCTCCTATCAAAGCACCCAAGAGAGTCATGGAAGCAGCGAACGAGGCTCTGAGTGAGCTGAAGCAGAAGCTTCAGACTCGAAATCAGGAACAAAAAGTGGCGACTACTACGAAGATCAACGAACTGCAGAGTAAAGAAGATTTGGAGAGGTTCTATGTTGCTCTGTCAAGAAAGATGTATGACGAGGGACTGTGAAATTCTTGTCGCCTGCTGTGGTCTGGATTATCTTTATAGTTATTCTCCGATCATAACATTGTCCGTTTCAGATCGCTCGCATATCCGGTCGTTTGCATTCACATTCCCTTTTGGATCGAAGTAGTTTATTAAGTCAATTTTCTGTAAATTTTATGTCGACCCATGAACGATATTCTCATAATTGTTCCTCCATGAGTCGGTATTACAGCATTCCTCTACTTGCAGTTCTAGTAGAAAACAAATAATTCGATATCCTAATGTACTTGTCCACAAGTCAATTTGTCGTAAGCCAGTGATTTTGTTTTAAATGACTTGAGACAACATATCTAGGCCTGGGAGAGCAATCATTTACGTGGAAAGCTTCACCATCAGCCACCATATTTTTGAAAGCCAATACCGACATCGGTAGGGTCTGATGTTCGACACAGCATCTTGGGTCAGGCTACAGAGTACCTTTTCGCCGGCTATAGCTCTACTTCTACTCGTATGGATTGTGCCAGTCAGGACTGAACCCACTTCCTTGAATGATCCATTTCGTGCCATCGCTATACTGGCCTCTAAACCACCTGATCCGCCTATTTGCTGCCTGAAACCACTGCCTTCCCTGGAATCCGTTGAGGGCGACCTCTTACTTTCCTTCGAAGAATGGAAGGCTAGGCAGCACGAGGCGCCAGAAAGTATGTCTTCATCTAATACCCCCAATGATGGAAGCAGTAGTGCTGGAAATGGAACTAGCGGCAGCAATTCGGTGAAGTTCCAGGACACGACGCCATCAGCAGCAGCCACAGATGACCAGTCGTATGCTCCTATACCAGAGCTGCCTCTGACATATCTTTCACATTTCCGGGTACCGCTCGTCGATCGCTTCAATTATGCCTCGTTGGATTGCTCTGCTCGGGTACACAAGACCCACAAAGGAGCGAGAAATCCGTCAAACATCTTGTCGTCAAAGAAAGACCGGTACATGCTCACCCCATGCAAGACAACTGGAGAAAAGCAATTTATTGTTATTGAGCTATGCGAAGATATCAGGATTGATACTGTGCAGCTGGCCAATTTCGAGTTTTTTAGTGGGGTGTTTAAGGACTTCACTGTCAGTGTTGCGAGGACTTCCTCCGAAGAGTGGATAAGTGTAGGGTCTTACAAGGCAAAGAATGTCAGGGGCGTACAGGTACCGCGCTGATGTCTTACATATTTCGCTCTTCACTAAGTCATACTTGCAGTCATTTCATCCGCCATCGTCTTTGTGCGGTTTCTATCGATATTTACGTATCGAATTCCACTCGCACTATGGCTCAGAGTACTACTGTCCTGTATCTCTCGTTCGGGTTTACGGTCTCACCCATCTTGAAGAGTGGAAATGGGAACTATGGGAAGCAGAGAGTCGGGCTAAGATGGAAGCTTCTTTGAAAGATACTCAAATATACAAGGCGACAGAATCAGTTGACAACAGTCACTCAATTGACCAGACCTCGGCACCTGTACACACATCGGACGAATTTTCCAGCAAAGAGGAGCCTGCGCATTCTATATCTGCTTTATCCACCAATGGCACTGAGAATGAGTTGCCATCTTCCGTGGCAGGAACAACAGGAGAATCATCACACTCCACCGACACCTACCTCTCACCTCTACTTGTCATCACGCGACCTCCAGGATATGAAGCTCTCTCTTCGTCTTCACTACCCATTTCAACCTCTGTATCCGTGACTCCATCCCCTCTTGTGTCTATGTCTAATCATCCGACTGAATCCGGGAATTATACTTCGTCATCTCTACCCCCAGCCCACAATGGCGCAAGCCTCTCACCAATGCCTTTTGTTAGTCCAATGACTATGCGTCCATCGTCTTCTATTTTTGTAACAGCCTCACCTCTTTCAACTGTTCACTCATCCCTTCCAGTGGCTATATCAGGAGGCGAATCTATATATCGAATGATCATGAATCGACTCACAAGTATCGAGAAAAATCATACCCTGTATGAACAGTATATGGCTCAACAGCAGAATATTGTACGTGAAGCCCTGAAGAGGATTGGGGAGGATATTGGACGCCTCGAAGGATTGGTTTGTTTCAATAGGAGGATTGTTAATACGTTCCAGAACTGATGTCCTTTTGGGTTACCCTAGGGAAAGACTCAGCGGCAAGCATTTGATCGAACGTTGCTTGAATGGGAAAAACAGCGAAGACAGTGGCAGATAGAACATGCTCAGCTCATGCAGACGATAGATTACTTAACCGGTGAGGTGAGTTAAAGAGAAATTAATGCACTGTTGGTATACTATGGATATCTAGATCATGATGGAGAAACGCCTTGGAGTCGCACAATTATGTCTGCTCCTTGCAGTACTCGTATTCATGGGTCTGACGCGGGGCTCTCGCGGGCCAGTCTTTGAAGACAAAAGATATTGGCGCAGTGCTCTCAAGAGTCTCAGTGGAGACTGGCGTAGGTCGAGATTGAGTGAAATTAGAGATTCACAAGGGTCAAAGGGTGAGGTGTGACTTGCTTTTACATTAGAAAATCAATTGTTTACGCGATGATTTTCTTACCACCCGTCCAGTGGAACGGTCGACCAAGCTCTCAGTCAGTGCTCCTGGTACACCATCGGTTCTCAGAAGTGCGAAAACTGCTGGCTCGGGTTCAGGGTTGTCCTCAGAAGGCATGAAATTAAGGAAGCGACCACCCCTCTCAGGGCTCGACATGAATACTCGTTTACGACAATTCAAATCTCACAGTGACGAGAATCATCCCCCCAATCACGAGAGTTGCATTCCTATCGTCCAGGATGACCATGGAACTCCTGCTCAGGTTCGTTCTCGAGCAGTGTCGAGATCTCGCAGTCGCACGTCGTCCTGGCAAGGCAGGGGTGTTCTGTTTCATCCCGGTGTTTCAGCGCCTAGACAGGGCGAGGAGATTCGTGTTTCCCATGGATCCTACAATGGAGGGATAATTAGCACCTCTTCAAAAGGGTCGAGGTTGACAGGAGTTTATTCTCCCAGACCCGCGTTTATGTGTGTTCGCAGCAGTGTTTATGCTTCAAATTCAAGGCGTCCAATACCTCTGCAGCGGTCTCACTCGAGTTCCGGGCCCTCGGAATCTTTTGACAGGGTTTTCAGTCAATCCTGGACTGGTTCCGGCAGTCTACCAAAAAGTGCAAAGAAATGGGCTAAGATGGCCCATTTGCATGAGGTAAAGGATAAGAGAAAAGAAGATGGAAGTTCACCTAGGCTGTTCGAGAACACGAATGGTGGTGATGGTGGTGGTAGAAAATTGGACAATGTCTTTCAAAATGTGGGCCAGATGGCAGACAGGTTTTCGCAGATCCAGAGAGTGTCAAGTTCACCCGATGAAGAGGCTGATAATGATACTGATGATTGGGAAAGTGCCAGTGATGTGGGCTTGGATTAGCAAGGAGGGGGCCATATAACTGGTACTGAGCTATAAACATGTTCTGGTATCATGGGGACTAATGAGATTCGATTTATTCTTATTCCAATAGCCTTTCGCCTACTCGGCTTTCCGTTCCTTCTTCGATGCGCGTTCATCACGCCGACTTATAATAGGATGCTACTTAGAGTCCTATGACTATCTCTTTTCTGCTTTGCTCTTGGAGATCATTGTCGTGATCGCAAAAGCATGTAAACTCATTGGATTGTAACTCATTTAGAAATACCGAAAATTGGGATATGTGGAAGATAGTCTGGTATATTTTGTCTTTGTATATTGGTACTAGGTCTATCTGTCCAATAGTGTAAGGACTTCCACGGCTGGCATGATGTGGGAGGTTGACCTATAATAAGCCGGTCATCTATACATCCTATGATGCCATCCAGCAGGAAGTATTTATCTCATGACCCATTTCTCGTGTATCTTTCTGATAATCGTTCCCCCGTATTTCACCCCTGCTATTGCTGTCTTCGACCTTTGTCAATGTTGTACCAACCAACTGACCAGCTCACTACTCCAGGGAAATGGAGCTCGTACATGTTTAATATATACACCTCCAGGAAAGGACCTCAACCGCTTGGTACAGTTGCTTTTGATGAGATTGAAGAGAGGGCAAACGAGAAGCTCAAGGAATATCCAGGTAAATGATTACTTTCAGATATACGGGCACGAAAGGGTCACCCCACTGATTGCTGGACGTCAGGCGCCTTCATGTACGCAGGTGGAAATGCCGGTACACATCAAACGTACAGCGCCAACCGTCGAGCTTTCCAAAAATACGGCATCATCCCTCGCATGCTCGTTGATGCGAATTTCCGAGATATCAGGGTTAGTTGTTCCAATGAATCTACTCGTCGATTCCTCAGTCGTTCTTGACAGGTTAATCTCTTCGGAGAAACATTTTCCGCGCCCCTTCTGATAGCTCCCATCGGGGTACAGAATCTCTTCCATCCAGATGGCGAAATTGCATCTGCCAGAGCAGCGCAAGCCTTAGGAGTACCTTATATCATGAGCTCTGCCAGCAGCAGGACCATAGAAGAAGTTGCAGCTGCGAATGGTAATGGGAAAAGATGGTACCAGCTATACTGGTACATATGTATTCTACTCAAAGGCTAAACCAATGTTAACATGCACGTAGGCCAAAATCCAAGGAGATTGCGGAGTCACTCCTTACGCGTGCTAAGATGGCAGGATTCACCGCTTTAGTTGTTACTCTTGATACCATGATCCTTGGCTGGCGGCCTCATGATCTCGAAAAGGCCTTCATTCCTTTCGGGCATGGTTTCGGTATACAGGTCGGTGCATCGGATCCTGTCTTTATGCGTCGTTTTGGAAAGGAGCCTATTCTGGAGACAAAGCTTCAGTGGCCTTATCAACCCGATGCCTTGGACAAGAAGATTGCAGAGGAAGATGAAGGGATCAAGGAAAAAAAGTTCCTTGGAATGGAATGGATCAAGGAATGCAATACAAACTTCAAGTCGTGGGATGATTTGAAACACCTAAGGCAATTTTGGGATGGTCCTTTGATCTTGAAAGGAATACAACATGTTGCGGTACGCAAGAATTTCATAGGACGACCGATATCACAAGAACTTTGGATTAAGAAGCTCATGAGTTTCTCGCGTTTTAGGATGCCGAAAGAGCTCTGGAATACGGGATTGATGGGATCATCGTGTCAAACCATGGTGGGTTCCAGAAAGTCTATCAGGCTTTTGATATGATTTCTGTCCGGTATTCACCACTTGGCTGGACCTGACTTGGGGATATCAGGTGGTCGGCAGCTTGATGGCGCTATCCCGTCTCTTTATGCATTAGAACGAATCTGCAAGTCTCAGAGGGTCAAGGAGGCTCAGCGTTCTGGTCGACTCCATGTATTTTTCGATTCTGGGGTACGCACAGGCCCTGATATGTTCAAGGCTCTTGCACTCGGTGCGCAAGCTATTCTCCGTAAGTTGTCATGTTTTGCCCGCGATTCATGACTCCCTCGCTTCTGAACCTCAATCGTGGTTTGTCATTTGGTGTATTATACTCACGAGAGTGTTGCCGAGCTTCGCTCGCCCATATCTTTGCTTCCTCGCATCGTGGATAAATATCTGCGTTATTGATAAGGAGGGTAAACCGATCTTAATTTCTGTACGGTGCAGATTTAAGCTCGCACCTGTACATGCTACTGTATACTTCGTCCCTCCTTCCTTCCTCGTTTCATACCCTGAATGGGTATTTTACCTCATTGTCGCACTCGCTAACACTTCCTGCCATCTTGGGGTTGTCCCTCCACCTAGTGGGCCGACCTTGGCTCTACGGAATGATTCTCGAAGGTCAAGCAGGTCTCGAACAAGTTGTCCGCCACACTCTTGCCGACTTTGATAACACACTTGCGATATCCGGTTATCCCAATCTCGTTGATTTTCAAGGAAAAGCAGATGAAGTCTTAATGAAGCTGGATCTCTGAAACAGGTGGATATGTGGACACATGCTTCTTTTCGCCTGTAGTATGTGGTATGTCTTCAATCTTCACATGCAGTCAATCATAACATATAACATCATAAAGACTATAAAAATCAGACCATTTACGAGGATCTCATTTAACTAACGACCAATGCATTTTTGATAACTTCCCATGTCTTGTCAAATGATTGTTGAGTAAACTTGCCAAGTGAACTATTCACAACATATTTACACTCCAATCTGCTCTCATGAAATTACCCTTGTCCTTCGTGAACATAGACACAGTCCGAATTGTCGTCGTCTTGACATTTGACCCAAGTTTCGTACCACACCTGAATCAATATCCTGCCAAAATATTCGATACATATCCTAGTTTGCAACTATTGAAGCCTGACAGTGAATGGTGGTTACAATGGATCGGATATGTCATTTCTAGACAGGCAGATAGCGCACAAGACTTATTCATTGAATTCAAATTATGACACCCAATCTCTCCACCCGCTTGTGTTCCAACTATTCTCAAACTCTGCTTCTGAAAATCGTTGGATAGCCCATGTACGGGCGCGATGACGCAATGCAATTTCTTCCTCTTGAGGAAGTGAAAGAGCTTGATTTAAGGCTTCCGCGAACTCTCCAGTTGATTTAGCATGGTACCCTGCACAGGATCAATCAAATTTCCACGGCCCCAACTGAAAGGCATTATTACCCGTTGGCTGTCCATTAAATGGTACTATGATGTCTTTGAGAGGACCTCCAGAAGCGTGCGCAACAGGTATAATCCCCGCAGCCTATCAGCTGTCAGGCACCATGAAGTGCAGAACAATCAGAGGAAACTCACCATGAACTCAACAATATTGATACCGAAATGCTCATCAACCATAGTACTGAGGCCTATACTGGCTTTCGATAACCATTCTAATATCACAGGATATGCTGCATTTACGATGAATTCTGTATATTTCTAATGGGGTGTTAGCATGAGATTCACGGACGGTACGACCGTACCTCTATTTCCAGTTCATGTGCTAGCTTACGCAGCTCAGTAACACGTCGAGCATCCTCTTCGTTTCGACTACCACCGATGAGTAAGAGTTTAATAGGATCCCGTGCCGAATCTTTCTTCCTATGTTCCGGATAACGGTCCAACAATTCAGCAAATGCTCGTAGCTGTGCAGGATGATCCTTTTCGGGGCTGAATTGAATTGAACTTGATGATCCACCAAGGTATTGTAAAAGACCTACCGAAATTGAGCGACGCTTAAAATAACAGGTTGACGATTGTTCAGAGGAAAGTTCGACATTTTTCGGGTATCACAAGGAGGATAGACGATTCGAGCGCTAGAAGGGGGAGATCCTACCCTGGGATTTAACCAGTCCAGGATTCTAAAAGTAGTCAAGGGTGAGAGGAAATGAAGTACGTCAAGAACTATGTCACTGTGTTGAAGCACAGAATCGACGTGGCTTTTGGTCCAGGATGAGTTCACCATCAGGAAGGATGCGACACGCAAAGACGAAGTGTAATAGTACATGAAGATACGGTAATATCTAGGCAATTACGAGTTCAACAAGAATCGAGAATGACCAGGTCATGACATACAATAACTTAATTCTGCTGAGAAATGCAGAGGACGACACAGTGAGAGTGTTGGTATGCCAATTCTTGCGAGAACGAACACGAGCAAGCATGTCTGTGCTGATAGTCGGATAATGTACATATGCACCGACGGGTATGCGACCAAGGAAGGAGACAACATGAAAAGTAAACGCGTAGCCCATGGTATCTAATTTGGATGAGTAAAACTCTAGTGACCCTAAAATCAATAAAAAGCATACCGATATATAGATCGGGTATGAAGTTCAACATAGCTTCATAGGCAAGGTATATTGATCCTAAACTTTGTCCTAGAAGCGTAAAGCACGGCCATTGCGAATCCTCGATCCATTGCCTTGAGTGAAGGAAGACAAAGTAAATTCTGGTGGGATCAAGTTGAATATCAAATCTGGCCTAATAATCCAGATTATTAGCTGTATACTAGATTATCTCAACAAAGGCAATCACCTTGACTTTGTCTAGGATCTGCGTTTTGGTTGCATCTATATCTCCACTGTAAATGATGCTGACAATTTCTGGTTCCTTTGTTTGCAAAACAGCAATAGCACTCCAGAGTACTCTTTCGCCGCCACCCCCAGCATTGCTATCTTCCAGCAGAAATTAAATAGAACTATGACATCGAAATGCATTCAACCCACCAATATGGGTGAAAGAAGCCTACAAATCGCTGGTGGTCATTGGCGGAAATATTCAGATCCTGAAGTACGTTCTGCCGCTTGGCAGTATTATTCTTCCTTATGATCCAGGCGAATACTTGTAGGCAGAGCCAGACCGGAAAAGGGCTAAGGAAGAAACAAAAAAAGAGGGACGAGAAGATTATCGGCATCAGCAGTGAGAAGGAGGTGTCATTCAGAGAGGAGGGGAGCGTGAGCGTTACCAAGGTCACATGTAGGGAGCTGATGACAACATTCTAAATAGGAACTGTTTTGTTCGAGATTTTCTTTGATATCGGTCTGTGGTTTAGGTCCTTTGTTCATAAGTCTCAAGCACTGCTGTCTCATCTTCGTTTTTCAAAAATAAAAGTTCGTCAAATCAGGAAAGCCATCTAAAGAATTAGCCTAGTCTGGACTCAAGTATCCTCTAGTCTTTGAATGAGCTTAGTCTTCGCTTAGTCTTCGAATCCCAACTTCTGGCCTTTTTCTTGCAAGTCCTTGAATTTCAATAATTCATGACTGAAAACAGAATCTCCTGTCCACAAGACCATTTTGACTATCATCTTTGAAGCTTCAACAGAGTCAATCGTTCCCAGTCAATCGAGAACAAGTCTGACAAAGAGGCAGACTAGAGGCAAGAGTATACATCTTTGTCGAGCCAGAGTTGTGATAAGGCGAGCTACGTGTAAATAACTAAGTGAAGGTTCTCTAACGCTGGTAAGAAGGTAAAATGATGGGAAGTCTATTCCATTTCCAACGAAACTTAATCCAATCTGTCGCTGTCTTCTTCACCCAGATGCGCAAGCTCCGTAACGTTCAATGTGGGTGGAGGTAATGGGCTTGTCGCATCCAAAGTGAAGAAATCCGTCATTCTTAGTGGTCGAAGATCAAAACCCTACATGGCAAAACGCTCAGAAGATTTGTCAGTGATCAGAGAAAATTGCAAACCTCAAGTTGACCCTTAGCGAGGAGCTCTTCGTTGCCTTCCGCACTCCTCATGAACTCCCGTACAGGGACCATGGCAGCGCTTCGACACAGTTCTCTGAGATCAGAGCCCGAATGACCTTCGGTAGCTTCAGCTAGTGATGTCATGGAGAATTCATGGGTTATCCTAGTATCTTTCAACATCTGGTTACTCAGCTATGTCAAAGACTTATCGATAGGATAATGCAGAGAACGTACTAGTTTCAAAATCCTAAGCCGCTGGTCAACGTTTGGCAGCCCAACATTAAAGCGCTTAGGCATCCGCCTCAGAATAGCAGAGTCGATGTCATTCGGTCGATTTGTGGCACCTAGAACCAGTATTCGATCCGTTGCAGAGGTGAGACCATCCCAAAGTCTATCATAGTCGAACAGTGGACCTTAGCAACAGGGAGCAAGAGCTCAAAGGAAGACGCACGTCATAAATTCGGCCTTCATCATTCCAGTCACTTCATGGTCGCCTTTCGTTCTTTCTCGAAGAAACGAATCGATCTCGTCAATAAAGATGATGCTCGGCTGCACTTTCCGAGCAAGACTGAAAAGTCCTGCCACAAGCTTGTTCGACTCTCCGTACCACTTGTTGGTCAGTGCTGATGCCGCGATGTTGATAAAAGTGGCACCCGACTCCTTAGCAAGTGCTTTAGCAAGCATGGTCTTCCCACATCCAGGAGGACCAAACAAAAGGACACCCTTGGGTGCGCCCAGGAGAGGCGATGAAGAGGTGAATAGGTTGGGGTAGAGCAAGGGATAGATGACAGACTCCTTGAGAGAGGAAATTATGTTGTCTAGTCCGCCAATATCTACAAAGTTAAAATATAAGAGAAGCTCTATCGAACGGTAATGTGAGAAGACAGACAAACCAGAAAAGCAAACATCAATATCGTCAGGATGGATGACCTCATTTGCTACCTTCTCTACAAGCAAGTTGAGACAGTGAAGCTGCAAAAGGGCAGAATTACACACTTTCATATTCATTCAAGACCAATCCCGAATGTCCCAGCCGCTTTAGCGCTTCCAGTTGTTTCTCCTTTACTTCTTCCCTTTTGTCTGGACTTGTCACATTATCAATAACCCACTGAAACACCAGTACGCAGAGTTAGGAAGCCGGAAAGTAAAGGGAGTGTAAGATATACTCGGACGGTGTAGAATAAGGCAGCCTTGATCATCATTGAATGAAAATTCGAGAAAACCTGGAGAACAACATACTTGAGACGCCAGAAATAGCGCAACTGGGTATGAATTAGTCAAGCAACACTTGGAGACAGTCGCGAAACCTCGCACCTTCAAAGACTGCACGCTTTGTACTCGAAGCCGCCATCATCGTTCCTGAGTCTTCGAATTATGGGATAATCTACTTTCAGGAGTGTTTTTTTAGCCAACTCGTGATAAGTCATCAATTCCCCGTTT
>Ga0153986_1000173_pt1 | contig 20765 bp, 33 predicted proteins | sample TSGA070MetaG_FD_104724 | JGI IMG/M metagenome (GOLD analysis project Ga0153986, IMG submission 104724) | Attine ant fungus gardens microbial communities from Georgia, USA - TSGA070 MetaG | ecosystem: Host-associated > Fungi > Mycelium > Unclassified | place: USA: Georgia, Alexander Wildlife... | reverse complement strand
ATTTGTAAACTTGCCAGGGAACCCTTGCCACAATTCCGGATCATGAGTGCCAATCGATTGGAGCACATTATCCCAAAGATACGGGGTAACAGATTCAAATGCAAGACAATTACTGCACAATTGAAACAGAGTTGTCTTGGTATTCCTGGTATGGCTGGAGGCTGGGATCTATTGTATCGTCAACTTGGTGGAAATCTGCTACAGATGAGTTCAACTCGAGTGAATTGGGAGATAGACACACCAAGGATTTCACTGTACATCATGACCTTCCATGTATCAACGGGTAGATCGGCGTCGTTAAAGCTCCAGTCAAATTTCTCTGCGGCAACTGGCTCATCTGTCGGATCGTGATAAGGGGCAACGTATGGATGAGCAAGTGACTCTGCGGCGTCTATCCGTTTGCGGGGATCGAAAACAAGCATTCTCTCCAGAAGCCCAAGGGCAGCCTTGTCTGATGTTCGAAGCTTTTTACTGAAGGGCTGACGCTCGCGTTTGGGCAAACTCTGGACGAAGCGTAGCGTCTAAGATGACGTTGAACAAAGGATCAGGTGATCAAAAGAAGAAGCGCACGTTCTCGCTAGCGATGGTATCAATGACATCATCAGGAGGTGAGCCCAAGAGTTCAGTGATGATCGAGAATTGGTTGACATCTTGACGAATTGAGTCTTGATCGTTGATTCAGAACAGTGATATACTCACGGTCCTTTCCAGGGAATAGGGGTTTTCCCTCGAGCATTTCCGCGAAGATACAGCCTGTACTCCAGATGTCGACTGCAACATCGTACTTCTGCCAAGTAAGCATGATTTCCGGCGCACGATAATACCGCGTCGATACATAGCCAGTCATTTGAGGATCCTGGATCCGTGCAAGTCCAAAGTCGCAAATTTTCAGATCACAGTTCTCATTAACGAGAATATTGCTCGGTTTCTGTATGAAGGCATGGGTGTTCTATTAAGATGGACGACCTGGTTTACGAACCAAGTCACGGTGGACAACACCGGCAGAATGAACATATTTAAGTCCACGCTTTTGTTCGATAACAGCTTAGCATCAACAGACCTGCGCAGAGAACTGGACGCACGAGAATTTGGTACAAGAAATATTGGATGAATTGTTTCTCCAGCGGTCGCGAGGTCAGCAGCCGGTGAAGATCTGTGCCGAGTAATTCTGTCACAAAGTAGCTGTATGGCAGCCGGGTAAGTATACGATGAAGGCACAGTCATGACGATGGACCAACAGATCTTCTAGAGGTGAGATAAAGACGTCGCTGAGACTGATGATCTGAGGCACCAGAAACTTGAGTGACAGACACAGAGAACCAACGGCAACATACATTCTCATGTTGGATATGCTTCAGAAGTTTCAGCTCTCTATACGTGCGTTTGCTAAGTACGGGTGTGCTGAAAGGTTTCATGATCTTTTTGATCGCGACGTTCGCGCCGGTAAGTTGATCTTTTGCTGAACTGGACTCGAGCGTCAGTGCGATACGATGAAACGGAGAGACGACCTACCATACAAGCCCGAATGCTCCTTGTAAGACATCAGTATGATGATCAGCATATTAAAAAGGCACCCACCCATGCCAACAGGCTGGAGGTCAACATACCGAGTGGTGACCTGAAGGAGATCAACGAGAAGAGCCGAAAGGAAGCGTGAAGCATACCTCAAAAGATGTGCCGAAGATACTGAGCTTTACAAAGGACATCTGAACGGCGGGAAGAGAAGTAATGGAGAGAGTAGCCCGTGGCTTTCCATTTGTATTATTATTCGGACTCTTCCATTTAGGGTTATCCGGTTCAAGAGGCAATTTATTCTTGTCCTCTCACCATGTCTCTCCTCCGCACTGTCTTGGCTTCCTCCCCCCGCGTGATTGTGAGTCAACCTGAACTGGAAGTATCTCAACTATACTCAAACGCGCTTAGGGCCGTCGCTCTGCATCCACAACACTCCTGGAGAAATCCTCCAAATTACCCGTTATCTCCCTTGGTGTTGGCCTGGCTGGAGCCAGCCTCTATTATTTCCTCGAGAAGAGAACACCTGTTCCAAAGCCCACGCCTGCAAGGAGTGCACTGGACCCTCAGAACTACAAGGATTTCAAGCTTAAGAAGATCAATCCTTACAATCACAATACCTCTGAGTGCGTCTTCCCTCTTTGACTTATCAAGCTAATTTCTGACAATGATTCAGATTTGTATTCGAATGTCCAAATGACGAGGCTTCCCTTCTACCAGTCACTTCATTTGTATACATCAAGGCGTCTGATCCCGAGGCACTCAAGGGTCCTAGTGGAAAACCTGTTGTCCGTCCCTACACCCCCATCTCGCCTCCAGAACACCTTGGGGAAATTACATTCCTTATAAAGAAGTATGACACTGGAAACATGTCCAAGTACATTCACTCGTTGAAGGTTCGTACTAATGCGCCTCTGCCACTCAACTGAATCTCGGGACGCTACGGGTTGCTTGAGCTTACTCATACTTGTCACACGTCCAGGAGGGCGAAAGTATCGCAATTAAAGGGCCTCTGGGCAAGTTCCCTTACAAAGGTAACACTAGACTCTAAATGGTTGATCTTTAAACTGAAACCGCGTTTCAGAAAACGAATATGAGCAGATTGCATTGATAGGTGGTGGCAGTGGAATGTGCGCCTTTTTTCTCACGATAACTATTGATATTCATATGCGCCGTGCAGTACTCCCCTCTATCAGCTGTTGACTCACGCCCTTGAGTCACCAAATAATAAAACCAAATTTACCCTGATTTACTCAAACGTCACCGAAAAGGACCTTCTTCTCAGAGAGGAACTCGAAACTCTCAAGAAGAAGCATAGCGACAAACTCGATTTGATATATTTCCTTGACAAACCTAGCGAAGGCTGGAAAGGTCAGCGCCTGTCAAAAATCGCATATAAGAATATAAGTCTTATCGATGTCTATCTTTAGGTGGTACCGGCTACATCACGACAGATGTCATCAGAGAATATGTCGCAGCTCCGGATTTGAAGGAGAAGATCAAGGTATTTGTCTGTGGACCTCCTCCCCAAGTCACCTCTCTTGCTGGGAAGAAAGATGGTCCTCACCAAGGCGAGTTTGGTGGTATTCTCAAGGAATTAGGATACACTGTAGATCAGGTATGTTTTATATTTTGCAGTTTTCAGCATAGCTCAGCGTTATACAGGTCTACAAATTCTGAGAGTTTGTTTTGGAACCATTAGATTCTAGGGGTGAAGCCCTTTCAAATAAGACATCTAAGGCTGGATGAAACAATTTACAGATCTCAGCACGGATTGCCCTGTATTGTTACAGAGTCTCACAACTTTGGAAATCATAGGGCAGATCTTGCTCATGGTCGTACCCTAGTCGATTAGATCATCTTTTCTGAGTAGATTTGATAACTATTGGTTTCACACAGACACCAGATTTCTTGTCCATGAAGCTCCAAGGACAAGATGACCTCAAAATCCCTAGAATCGCAATAACGATTGACTTGTCGTAGGAATCAATAGTATTTGTGTCTGACAGTCAATCGCTTCAGCAAAGTGATCATTCACTATTCGCAATGACTTCAATATTTTTCTCTTGTGATTGTGTCTTTAAGTGTTTTGATATGTCGTGTTTGGAAAATCCATGTGTGTTGATGCTAATTGTAGCCAAGCTGCATTTCAGCGTCCACTGAGAGCATGTTAGTGTGATTTTAATTACGCTTTGTCTCTTTCTGAATATTGATGATGCGCACATTCTGTTGGGTTGAACATACCTTGTGAGTAGATAGTATTGTAAGAGATGATTTTGATGAGGGGTAGATATGGATCGTCAACACAGCAGCAGCACAACTCGCATGTCTGCAGGATTTACAGATATCTTAACTGTGAGAAATAGTCTGATGCGGTTTTCCATTGCAATTGTGCGTTTGATGAAACTCATATTTTAATGTTCAGGAAATGCCAGGAGCTGCCATGACCAAGAGTGTGCCCTACAATCTTTCCGTACTTGATGTCCTATTGGCAGTCTTATTCCCTCTACTCCTTACCCTAGTAGGCCGTCGACTACTTCCTCCTTTTCCTTGGTCTGACATTCGCCATCTTCTTACCGGACTTCGCATTCGAGGTGCCCATCCGTTTTCTCTGAGTAGGGCGTACAATAGCTACTCTCAATATGGCTCACTTGCCAGGCAGGAGGTCACAATCATGGAGCATTCCTATGGCACTATAGGGAGGGCCCATAAGCATTTGGGATTTAAAATTGGATACCCACGCAAACTCGGGCGGTTGAGGGAGGCCATAGAGATGAACACAATCGTCACGGAAGCTGTTGTCAAACTTGCATCTAGAGAGCTCTCTCTTGAGGATGGACTCTTTTGCGATCCAAACCAAGTCGACCTCGGTCGCGTGCGTGAGTCACTGAAGCATTTTGTTCGTGACTGGAGTCAAGAGGGGGCAGGAGAACGCGAGAAGATTTTCCAGCCGATAATTCGCGTTCTTGAAAGGGTACCTGTAGCCGAAAGAGCGATGACGAAAGTGCTCGTTCCTGGGTCTGGTCTCGGTCGGCTGGCCTGGGAGATTTCACAGCTGGGTGAGTCCTTATCGTAGAACTTTTTGTCTATCCTTATGCTCGTAAGAGGGTTCATCACCAGGGCTGTTGAATTTTCATACTTTATGACCCTTGCAATGCGCTTTCTTTTTTCACCCACCACCACTACGAAAACAAACCAGCACCGAATTCAGCCTTTTGCACATTGGTTCTCACACCAACGTTCGAATGAAGCCTTGTTTCGCACAATTTCCATGCCAGACGTTGTCCCCCGGTTTTCTTCATCCCTTGAATTGATGGAAGAAGATTTTCTCAAGTTGCGGCCTCCTCGAGATACTTTCCATAGTTCATCAGACAAGATTGCCTCAGACTATGACTTCATTGTGACGCTGTTCTTCATAGACACGTCTATCAATATCTTCTCGACTATTGAGAAAATCTATCATCTCCTACGACCTGGTGGAGTCTGGATCAACCTTGGTCCACTACTCTGGCCTGGCGGTGCACAAGCCAAAGTTGAGCTCAGCCTTGACGAGCTTATGCACGTTATACAGGAAATCGGTTTTTCGGTTCACTCTGGGATGGACATAGATGACGTCAAAGCCCCCCGTACCATCGAGTGCGAGTATACCAGCGATCAGAATGCGATGATGCGATGGATGTACCATGCGGAGTTCTGGGTGGCCACAAAGGGTCCTGATTCACATTGAATTCTGTTTCATATATATGAGTGGTCGTGTAATATTCGGATGCCATTGTATACCGGTCTATAGCGGTAATGAGATAAGCTTTTGAACGCCAGTTCAAAATTAGCAGTGTTTGGATCCTCCCACACCCATTACTTCATCCTCCTGCAAACTAGCCGCTTGCTGCTATGCGCACCAAGTCCATTGTAAGCCTGACTGTCCTCGCGCTTGCTCAATGTATATCTGCACATGAAGATCACGAACACAGTGGTCCAGCGGTTGGGGAAACCATGGAGGACTATGCACAAAGACACGTCAGTCAAAAGCTTCAGTCTCTCTGGCATGTCCAGGATTCTAACTACATGTCAATAGATGTCCTCTGAGCATCATATGTAAGTTTGCATTCAGCGGGCTTTATCGAAGTGGCTCAATTGGATATAGTGATTCCTTCGATGCCTCAAGTTTCTTCTTGTTACATGATCTAAATAGGTGAGGTCTTATCTTGTTTTATTTGTATGATGACCGAACGTCACAGGGATGGACTGTGGGACCGAAGCGAAATTGAAGCAGTCTATGGTGTCCATCACATATACTCGCAGCAAAAATCGAAAGTAATTGTTTACTCGACTATCGCTCTCAGAATCCTCAAGGCTGACGGAAACGATGACAGGATGACGAGGAACATCGAAAGAAGGCGGAACTGATTGTAAATGCCGTCCTACAGGTCTTAGACAAGAACCAAGACGGGTACGTGGATGTTTCCGAGCTTGAAAAAGTTGGTGTGGGTGCTCTACCCAGTTTTGAACACATGGGAGCAGAAGGGCACCACTATGACGTTGAAAGCGGTACGTTCGAGCGCTAATTATCTACCTCTTTCCGCTGCTGACTGGGCCTTCCAGAGTTCTTCCTTCACCACGAAGGTACCCACACATAATCTGTCTGATATATGCACTAACTCTTACTTAGAAAAATACCACTCTACACCTGAAACGCAGACAGATGACTCCTACAATCACCCAGAGGACATCGAGCACTTCTCCCATCATGAACGAATCGATCGTCAAGAAACAGAGCGCGAATCCAAGTTCACAGGAGTGTCCGTCGAGGAACTTGAAGCAGCACAAGCCAAAGTAGAGGCAGAGGCAGAGGCAGAGGCAGAAGCGGTCAAGCGGATAAACGAGGCACCACAACCTGTCGGGTCAAATCAGCAAGATGGTGCTCTACCTAATAGGCCTCCAGTCATTCGCGTCCCCCCTCCCGAGAAACTGGATCCAGCGGTGAGGTTTGCTGGAGAGAAGCCTCATAATGAGGAATGGGGTGCTGGTGAGAGGGGTTACAAGACACCGAGGGATGCAAGCGACAGGATGAGGAGGAATGTACCGTACAAGGTGAGGTTTTCTTTCTCCGTAGGAGGCATCATGAATTGAACGCTGATTCAGTCTCGAATGCAGTACAAGTTCAAAAAAGGTTGGGGTGATTTCTGATGGATACTTTTTTATCCTGTGAATTTCATATCTACATCTGCTCCGAGTCCATCTACATATCGTATCATAGGTTGATTCCTTGCATATCAAGCTTTCTCTGTTTCAGCCTCCTGAAAAAACATTCAGGCAGCAAGATGATATTCAAATGCAAGACACAGAACCGTGTGCATGAACTTATTACACAATGATTGATCATAATTTCTTATGCTTCACATTAGTTACCAACACCTCTTCTCCCAACCCATTGAGCAGGACATATATCAGAGGATATCAACCGATTCATCACTTTACTTCCTGTGCTCTGCTCTTGATATAATTTCAAAGGATCAAACAGGCATCCTGAAAAAAAAAACTTGGGCCTCGTGCAAATGCGGCCCAGCATAGCAGATAACCTAGCAGTGAGCAATGATGTGTTGAAATTTCAGCACCTTTGTCCAATTAGTAGACCAATATTATGTGACGAGGTAATTATAACAAGCCGGGACGCAGAAAGAAAAACTATCAAAGTATGAAGAGAACTATCGTCCGTCGAACATATCATCCATGATCCCTCTTTCTACTGCTTCCCAATCAATATTTCCTCCACTCGTGTACATGCTCTCATAGGATGCAGTGCTGACATTTGAGAAAAAGGAAACCAAGTCTCGTATGCTCTCAATCTGTTTGACTCCGTTCAGCTGAGGACGTCGTAGTTTTCGTGGCTCCTCATATGTAGTGAATTCATTAGGTACAGGTGATGATTTTCCCGAGTCCTATCAAAGGCTGAGTATGAAAGGAGGACTCAAGAGCCATTGGGCATACCACTACAGGAAGACTCCCTGTCGCGTCTGCAAGTCGATCCATCATCGCTTCTGGAGAACAATCATCGGGTCGATAGATGGCATCTACAGTATCCGTGATAAAGATCCATTGATGGCTGAGCAGTAATGACTGTTAGGTATTTATACGTGGCGGCGCAGGCAAAAGCTTACATTTGAAACTCTTCGGTCTGTAGAGTGACGAGAAGATCTAGACACTTGCATGCAGCCAGAACGAGTTGCAGGTCTTCAGAACCATCGGAAGGCAAATTCGTTCTGACTTGTTCAAAAATCCGGAACTGAATAAGAAAAGGTCAGTCCCACAAAGTTTATTCAACTCAAAAACATACCAACTCAGTAAAAAGAACGGGCCAAAAGCTTGTCAAGTTGTGTTTCGATAGGCGGCATAGCAGAACACGGACGCAAAGAAAAACCTCACTTTGCACAACCGCTGCTGTTACGTTGCGAAGAATATCCACTAATTTTTCTTGGATGACAGGAAGTTGGGTCAAAAAGTGATTTTTCTCCCCGGTGAAGATAATAAAGGACAATCTTCGAACATTCAAAGAACGAAGGAGCATTTCGTATTCTCTATTGGTAAAGATGTTGGCTGATGGAGCTGTTGCAACTTTGGCTATCAATATAAGAAATCATTAGAGCTCAAAATAGGGGTATAAATCATTTCACCCACACAAAAGTTCGGGAAAAGCGGTCTTATCGGAATCAAAGAGTGACTTGATCACCAATTTCCAAGACTCAGCCTCGTCGGGAAGAGAGTTGAAAAAGCGATTGTCATTGAAAAGATCGGTGACTGGTGCTTTCCATGCTTTCAGAGCAGCCTGAATCTTAGTCATCTCTTGAAGTACTATCAAGATAACACCGTCGATATCCAATGGCCTATCGATTCTGTAAACAAAGATCGTCTTTCTGAGATAATGACCTACCTTGACTTCCCTCGTATGGCCGGTGTCACAATGTAGTAGATGATGTTAGCGCAAATGCTTGCCACTTTGTCAGTGTCCAACAAAAATTTACGAAGATTAGGAAGTGAAGCTGAGGCAATGAACTGCGTGATCTGTGCTAGTTCAGAAAGCGGTCCACTTGTCACAATGCTAGTTCTCACCTGAGAAACATTCTCAAGGGAGCCGGTTGGCTTGGGTGCCTCAGGGGTAACCAAAGAAGACACACTCTCGCTGAGATCCGTTCTTTCATCCTTGCCAGACGTCGTCGGAGAGTCCTGTCCACTCGTGACAAGGGAATCCTTTGTTGACCGTCGTATCCACGATCCTTGGTCTTGTGACCGTCCAACAAGGGTGATACACGCATCCAAGAGCTTAGTATAGATATCCTTGGTCCTCTCAGTAAACGACAATTATTTGACAAAGCTCAATTTTTTTACCTGGAATTCCTTTCGTATTCGTCGGTCCTCTAGTGCAGTTGTTTGAGTGATCTTGTCTGCAAGGACAGAGAGACATCTCAGGGCGTAGAAACTCTGAATTTTGTAATCCTTGACATTCCCTGCAATTTCCTTGGCTAATTGGATGTATCGGCCCCATACTTGAATAACAATCGGACCTTCTAGGCGCGCCAGATACTGCTCAAAGAATTTGAATAAAACAATATCGGATCTATAGGCAGCTTCAGCGGCGGCAGCGGCTGTATCATTTCTCACCACTGACAAATCTGGATTAATAGCTTGCCTTTTACTCTTCTCCGAGATTCCCGATATACGACACCAGATGCTCTCACAGGTCATGTGTACTGTATTTTGGGCGTTCGCCATGAGAATATCCACAGCTTCAAATGCTGCTTCTGATGAAGTTTCCGCGTAAGACTCGGGGCGAAATCAGAACATGTAGAATTTGGACGGCATGCATACCTACAGATTTGTCACGGTTCCAACGCTCCACAACTGACTCGAATACTTCCGCGGAGTGCACGCGGAAGAGGCGCTCTAGTATACGACGACATCGTAACCGGATTCGATTGAAAATCATGGATAGCGACTCATCCCTTGCTGTCTCTATGTCGCGTTTCTTCCATGCCAGAGAAGACCATATAGAATACAATACTCGAATACCTTCGTCTAATGTACGATAGGCCGAAGAACGTGCCTAAATATGTGCATGAATGTCCGACAGACTATGTGCAATCAGATTCAGAATTTCACCGTAAGCTGTTCACCGTTTGCTGCATGATTGGCCTCCGAGCTAAACACATTGGACACGTACCCCAACAATCCTCCGCTCTCGTGTACAGGCTTTTCAGCAATGGAATCTGCATCGCCGTCCTCGTCCTCCGTATAGGTTAGGCTCAGCAGTACAAATCGCTCTAAGGCGTTCAGCAGTATGATCATGTCCACATCTGTTATGGTGGCATAAATATCTCTGCTATAATCATCCGGTTGCTTCGCTAGTACGAGAACATCTTTCAGTGAGAGGTGTAATTGCTTGCAAATACAATCATTAAGAGGGATGACAACGGATTGGAGTGCAGGCTGAAACTGCGGAATAGCCATCAGAATGAAGTCAAGCCAATGCTGTAGAATGGGCCGATTGCTCCGTGTGGAAATGCCATCGACGAGGATTTGAACTAGTAAAGGATTTACGGAGTAAGCTCGACTCGCACTAGCCGTGACCTTATCTGCATCCGAAGCGATAGCAGCCGCGGAAATGTCCTCTTGTTTCCCGGTAACAATTAATCGTGAGGCATCGACCGTAGACACAGAAATTAGTGAGTGGAGAAGGTGTAAAAGTCTGTTCTGGGGGTCGAGTCTCTTCGTGTGAACACAATAGTAGAGTTTCCCGATTACAGCGGCTTCCAGGGTCTCTACAATGGTTCCTTCCATCTCCCCTGTCGAAAAAACGAGTTGCAGGACCTCCACTGCCGAGGACTGGATCAGCTCATTAAAAGGTGACATGGCTGGTGCCCACTGGGTCTTTGATTCGGATTGTAAGAATCTAGCGGTTTTTAGTCGTTTCATGGACATAGCTCTCAGAAGAAATACCTCATCAAGATCTCGATAAGCACATCCAGATAGGTACCGTCATTTTCGGATAATTTACCTTTCCTAACAATCAGAATCTCGAATGTCGATACATAATTAAGAGCTCACTCGCATCCACTCGACTCACGATACCAGCATAATGGTACGATCTTCGAATATAGGACGTCTTGACTACCTTTACGAACTCCTGACCTCCAAAACGTACCACAGAAAGCAGAGTCTCGAGGATATAGTTGACGTATCGTTGATCGAACATTTTCTCATACGTAAATCCTTGTATCTCCTTTCCATGCACCTTGATTTGTGTTGGAACCCTAAGGATCGCTGGATCGAGGAGCTCGTACAGGATAAGATCCAAGATACTATATTGTTGAATCAACCCCCGGAACAACGTTTAAATGTCCGGCATACATACCTCAAGTAGGATCGTAAGTTACATCTCATCCATGTCTCTCCCATCCTCTTTAAATAAGGATCATCACTCTTCAGGGTATCGAGTACGATCATGAGCGGAACCTTGAATCTGAATCCCGGCAACAACTTCTCTTCTGAAATCGGCGTAAGATAAGAAAATCGCCGTTTCTGACGTAGAACATGTACCAGTCAGCCTCCACAAAACCCCAAACGCCTCGTACACCTCATTATCATGCCTCGGGTTGGGAGAAGTCAGACTCTGCGCCACAATACTCTCTACATACGGTTTCTTCATAGAAGATTCCAGTGACCAGATAAGGTTAATTGCGCGGACGTGATACGTACTAAACTTGGGACGGAGATAATGCAGCAGCTTGCTGACCATCTTTGACATGATAGTTCTGTCATCAATGCTAAGCTTGGGTTTCACACAACTGGACTTGTACAGAGAAACGCTGAGGCTGATGATGCGATCCACAGTCGCAAAAATTGCAGACTTAGACAACAGGTCAATATAAGAGCTATCTGGATAGGAGAAGGCCAGACCTCATAATTCATACTTTGCAACAAAATCTCAAGCCACTCCGCAGGTCGCCAACCCAGATCAACAGATGTCGCAAGCTTGTTTACCATCTCGTTGAACAATCCTAAAATTCCACCAAATACCTCGCGCAAAATAGAAGCTTCCTTCGTCTTCCCGAGCTCCTGTGCGCATTTCGCTGAACATGAAACGAGACTTTCAAAGATTGACGCCTGCGGAACGGCAAAGATGCCTTCGGCCGGTGAAGTCAAAAGAGTGTCCTGAATTTTGTAAAATGTGCAAGCGAATACATAAGGTCGTTGAGTTCGACAAGAACCTTCTTTGTTATCTGTCACTTCGGGTCGTTCAAGGAGTGAAGTTTGAGGTATGTGCGAGTAGAGCTCTTGAATAAGGAAGGAGGCTTGCTGATATATCCTTGTTGATGCCTTAATCGGACTCGACTGAATTTGAAGCTGAATCGAGCAATTGAGTGATAGTCTATTCAACCAAACACGTGGCTCACATTCATGACATCTACAATCCCGGCAAAGATTACGGGGAAGTGCAACGTCTGCAACTCTTCATCGTGTGGAAATGACTTGAGAACAAACCGGACGAGGTGAATCGCCTGTGTTTATAATTGAGCTTCATAGGAACTTGGCCTTGAGTCCAACGCACCTCAGAAGAATCTCTATCCTCCGAAAGCTCCTTAAATACTGCAGCTATCAAACATTTCCATGTGAGCTGCGGTTCGACTGCTTCGTACAGTGTGCTTGCCGCAGTCGAAATCTGTATGACTTCCTGTGAGCTTACATATAGAACGGCAGACTTGCTCACGAACGTCCTCACTGCTGTCCATTGGGTGCTCCATCAAATGTTTTGCAGCCTTCAGGGCGTCGTATATCAACACCTCCGTCAGAGGAGTACCAATCTCCCACTTATCCAACAACGAGATGAATATTTTGAAAGGCCTGGACTCAGCATATTCCTCGGAAGGTGAGATCATTTCAGCCTAAACATACGGTCCAAGATGTTAGTTTGATTATTAGATATCGAGGCTCCACACACCACCAGGGTTTTACTCAGTAATTCGAGGGCATTCTCTCTCAGAAATCTGATCTGACTCTCGCTTCCCTCTTCTGTGCCTAAGAGCCAAGTGTACAAACGTCTGTTAAGGGATAAGTCCCTACGCAACACGACACCAGTAGCCGCACGCATGAGAATAGTGCGATCTTCGACATGAGCTTTGCGGACTGCGAATCCATCCACGCGGATAGACTGACAGAGGATATCAAGTGCGCTTCGACGAACAAGAAGGTTTTCATCTTCTAGCGCCGCGGCAAAAGCGCGAATCATTAAACCTATGTCACGGCCAATGATTGCGGTTATATCTTTGTCTCAAAGTATGAGATTATTGGAAGCTAAGTGAATCAGTACTAAGGTGAGCAACACACCTTCATTTGCGTTCATATGGGGTAACCGCCTTGATAGGAGGCTCAGAGACGTCCCTCTTGCAGAAGGAGATGTCAACATGATCAGCCAGATATTCTGGAAGAAGAATGAAGGTGATACTGTTCCCGACAATTTGTCCAACAGTTCTAACACCTTGTAAACCATCAGCTGGGTGATAGACGGGTCAACATAAACCATACCTTCTCGAAGTACTCCCCTGTTTCTTCCTCTAGTCCAGGTAACAGAGCCAGGATAAAGGATTTCATTACTGGCCGAAGATCAGCCTGCAGCGATAGGTAATACGTGTCATAGATGTTCAGAAGTGTTGGCTGCAAGCAAAACCGACATTAGAAGAGGATGGGTAGAATCAAGTTAGGGCAAGGGCTATGACATACTTTGACGGATGTAGCAGCGTATTCGAAGAATGGGAACAAACCAGCTGACCACAACGCTAGATCCTGTCTCAAACCTTCTGACTAAAAGAAATGAAGATCATATTAAGGACTGTAATAGTGCTTATGCCTACCCCGCGGACAGCGAGAATATGCGAATATACATCCAATGCTCTTTGATGTACACCCGTCGGCAATGCAGGATTCAGACATTGCGACAGTCTCTTAGACACAATCAGTTTCTTTGGAATTTCCTTGAACTGCATGTAGGACTGAAACGTCTACCTCAGCAAATTTCGTCAATCAATTTTCGGCTCTCTGTACTACGAGATGTGACGAGGGCGTACCTTGAGCAACTGCTTCAAGAATGCAATGCAATCCGCCCATTCATGAACATTATCAAACCCATTCAGGCATTTCTCCACTTGTTGGACATATTTTTTGTATTTCGGATCCGAACCATAGTTGTTCTGGCCTGCTGTGTACCACGTCGCAGCCAGTTTAACACTCAGCCGACTTACAGAATAGATGAGACAGACACTCACTTATTCTGTTACCCGTGGAACCGCTCAAATTCGATGGGCTTGGATTAACCCTGCGACCGTCCCCGGAATTGGCCAATTGTGCCATCAGCGTTCGTAACACACGGCCCTGATAGAGTACTGTGTCGGATCCCGAGAAAAGGCAGATGAATTGATATGACTATACTTCGGACTAGGATACTTTATCAAGCTTCAACGACGTCAGAGCTGGCGTCAAGACAGTGAGTGGACGTGTAAAGCAGAAAAAGGACAACGATATTCTGTCAATCTTAGCTCGATGTGCTCAATGACAGCATCATCAAAGTCACATGCTAATACGTGTGAGACCGAATATTCACGCCCGCTTCTGATGTAAGTTTATTGTCACTCTCCAAGATTGTTCTCAGATTGCTTATGATCAGACCAAGGCATTTTTAATTGTAGCTGACATTTTTTTCAGACTGGACTTGTTGTCAGTGGCTAACCTGAATTACCAAATCTTGCATCAAAAATCATCAGAACACTATTTATCTGACAATCAACAAACAATGCATCAATTCTGAGAAAAAATTCTCTTAATCTTTAATCCAGTTATTAAGATATCAGTCATGGCGACAAGATAAGCTCAAGATTATGATAAGTTTATGCACCAGGATCATTGATTCACCAAACTTCTCATCAAGCAGTCATCTTCATCAGGTAGAATTCCTGTTCCATTTGTCAATATGGACAAGTGTATTGCATCAATTCAGGACCTCATTTGCTCATCAGAGAGAATGGGCGTTTGGCCATTGCAACTTTCATTTCTCGTGATCTGGTCTACCCTATTGGAGTACACAGTGATGGGAAGTAGTCGGGAATTCACTGGTGTCTCTGGAAGTTCATATCCTATTTCTCCTTGTGCACTCTCATGGTTTGAAGGCAATGACTATCTGATCGGAATCTCAGATGGCGTTTCCAAGTAATTACGCATGCCATACAATTGCCTTGAACCCATTTTACCCACCTTGAGGGCTTTTCGAAGTCTCTCGTACCATCTGTCAAAGAATACTGATATAGATTTTTCACACTACCGACCCAGTGTTGATTGTATCCAATGGATCTCATGGTTCTTCAAACACCCTGTTTTGGTTGAATTTCTTGGTCAAGAGTAGTGATGTGCCATCCAGGGCTCCGGTCATCCTCGACAATCAGTACAGGCATTGAATCTGACAAAGCTAGAGAGCTGATATTGACAAGGGTCACATTTTGGACAATTTCGAGGAGAAATAATTACGGGAGATGTTTATGAGAGACCAGTAGTGATGAAGAGACCGGCGCAGCGATGTAATTGTCCAGGATGCAGCATACGGGACGTCGGAAGTCAGAATAAGTCTATTGGCAAACGTGGCCCGAGAATGAGTGCAAAATTTTGAGTTCCAACTAGAAAAGGGAAGTGTCATGTTTTTATGATGATTTCTCCCATTTTGCTATCAGCTTCTCCAGGTCAAATCTGGGATCCTCAGGGTCAGAAACGACTGAAAAAAGTCGGTTGTCAGAGCAGTTGAGAGTGGGTGTGACGACGGGGATTCAATCAACCTGTGGTATCATCCTGTTTCCTCTTCCATGCATCTTTGGCCTCAGCAATCAGGCGCTCCCGGTTATGAATGGCGCGTTCGATTTGGTGTTTGTCGTATTCAGCTTGGAGCGTTCTGCGGTGGTACCATCCGTACAAAACACCTGAAAAGAGAGCCGTATACCGGATGACCTAGAATCTTGTGAGCTCAGGAGCTGACTTCAAATGAGCTGAAGCTTGCATTGACTGTTGGTGAGGCCATGATTCAACAACACGGAAGTCCAAGGGATATATGTGCTGGGCCTCTGCACTGTCAAATGCATGGTCAGACGGCAACGCGGGCAACAGCGAGGCAGCAGACTGACCTTAATTTTGGGGAAAGAGGAGGAACGCCGACCCGGAAAATCTCGGTATCTGCTGAGTCAGCAGGACTTTGTTCACTCATTAGCCTTTCTACGAATTGGTATCGTAGACGCCGCTCTTTCTGTGGTGTGAAATTGTATGGACAGTTGATGTGCTCCGGGATACTGTCTTTTTACTGTCTTTTTGTGGAAGGATAGTTTCAGAGAAGATATTCTATTTGAGGCATGTGCTATGTCAGTGGCCTGGCGCTGTGTGCCACCTATTCAAAGGCCAATAACGCGAGACAGTGACACACGATCTTGAACAAATGATGTTTCGTGTTTCGCCCTGGGTCCCTTACCAACCTTCCCATCAATCCACCACCATGGACGACGACGTCGACATGGGAGCCCCGTCCATATCCACTCTTCCAGAGGAAAAAGTTCCTCAGTCTGCTCGTCGCAGAGTCGAGTCTACTCGAAAAAAGAAGCCGAAAACCTCGGCACTAGCTGCGCCACTCAATCTTTCATGGCGCAAGTCGAGTGGCCAGGTTTTTGATGTCGAGGGAGGGGGCGGAGAACTCGAGGGCGAGCAAGATCAGCTTATTGACAATCAAGACGATATCGCTACACCTGCTCCTACCCCTACATCTACTTCGGGAATGGCTCCTGACACTAACCCCAAGAAAAGGGCACCCGCGAAACGCAAGACTCGCAAGGAGGATACAGAAGAAGAGAGTGCCAAAAGACGAAAGACAGACCCCTCTCTGACCATAAAACCTAGAAAGCCCTCTGGTTCCGATCTAATGCTGTCGGGGTCTTTTGACGAAGGAATGGGCTTGAACACTGGCACAAATACCCCTTCCATTAGCGTTGTGGAGAGCGAGCCCCCAGTATTAAAGGTCGCTAAAAAAAAGAGTACGCCTCGAAAGATTACGGTCAAGGCAACCAAGGGAAGGCCTTCTGGGTGCGTAGACGCCGTTCTATCGTCCACTTACCTGTTCACTGAATCAGAGTTTATTTGATAGGCTTAAGATGGTCATCCCCGCTTTGCCTGCTTTTGCTGTAGACGATACAGCAAGCGTTATGAGCGAAGGAGGTATGTTTTCATTTTATTTTTGCTGGATATCTTTCTTTTCACGAAAATATCTACAGGCGTTTCTGGAACCGCTGTTTCGTCTCCTATCACAGGCAACTTTGAAAAACCGCAGCTTGCCTCTCCAGAGCCTGGACAAATCACTTTAAGCTCTCCTGCGACTGAACCAGTAGAAGAAGCCAACCTCGAAAATATCCCTCTCCCCGTCTATCCTCTCCCGACTAAAGTCTTCCTCGTTCAAGCACCACCTAAAATACCAGCAGGTTTTACACTTCCTTTGACTCTCGACAAAAGTGGCAAAAAAGTCAGACATTGGCGCACAGCTAATCGCGAGATCCGTGGCATCGCTGGTGGACGATGGTTTGCTCGTTCATGGGTCGGCAATAAAGATTCTGAATATGCAACTTCACTCACAAGAAGAAACCCCGAGAAGTCTAATGGATCGTTGGGTTCATCTAAACAGTCGTCTAGTTCTGTGTCAGCTCCGCAGGGACGAGGAACAAGGAAAGCAAAGAGGACAGCATCTGTAAATCTTTCCACTGCTCCTTCGAGAGACGCATCAGTCGTTCCGCCGGAGAGCAACGCAGCTGTAATCGGTGTGTCGAGCGTTAGTGCAACTTCAATTACTACAAGGGCTGTGAGGGCACCGACGAAGATGAGGATCCAGCAGTTGCCTGAGGACCCAGATTCCTCGTCAGATGCTCCCATGGACATTGATCTTGCCCCTGTGCCACCTTCCGAAGGATGAGGATGCTTATTGCATGATGAGTGGTGCCATCTTTTCCTGAATCATATTTCTCCTTCCCTCTGTTTCTTTTGATTCTTGTGCACGCCAGACCCTCTAGCGTCTTTATATTCTGTCTGTGTTATTACATTCATTGTACTCTATTTTTGATTACTATTGAACAATGGCCAGTTGGTATCCCGGTCCCTACTGACAAAGCATCAGTAGCGATTTGGAGATTCAATAGAAGATGTATATAGACAAGCATGGGGAATTCAACAGAGCAAGATCTTTCAATAAAGGTACTATCACATTTGATAAGGGCTGCACCATTGATTTCCAGAGAAAGAAAAACATTGGTTACACTCCACCTTTGTACAGGATTAGCGACCACAGTCGAACGTGACATGTATGGTTTCAAGATGGTCAGCCAATGCTGGTCTACCCACTGCAGGAAATACCAATTTGAGCTTTCAGGTTTCTAGAAGCTAGTACATCTATGATTCTCATTCGTTGAGAGAAAACTTGGAGATTATAGGGTGTCAGGAAACGAATTTCGACGTTCATTGAGACAGGTTAGGGAACGCAAAGGAGTGTTGTTCAGGACAAATCACTTTGAACGGAAACCATAGAGCTGACTCCAATATATGACTATGTCGAAGAGACATACGTATGAAAAAAGTTGTCTGGTAGACGAAGCAAGACAACAGCAATCACACCGTTGGAATAGATACAAAGAATATGGTTCCTGGCAAAAGGCACGTGGCACGCGTCGCGTCTCTCAATACTTGGAATCCATCTATGAAACCCCCGGCGGAGGAAGTAGAAGATGACCTCGCTGCCGAGGAGGAAAACAAGCTCATAAATGAAGTACGTTGGCAGGTCCAAGTCCAACAACAAGAAAGCTGAATCCTAACCTTTTCCAGGAGTATAAAGTTTGGTATGGCTCCGACGCTTCTTGGTTTTGGACAAGAGCTTAGGTTTCTTAGGAAGAAGAATGCACCATATCTCTACGACATTGTGATCACCCATGCTCTTGACTGGCCGAGTCTCACTTGTCAGTGGTTCCCTGACAAAGAACTGTACGCCCTCGTTTATCCTCCTCTTCCCATTGGATTGCATGGTCCTTCATAGAAACGAAAACAAACCTTATACAACGCACCGCCTCCTCCTTGGGACACATACCTCTGGTCAAGCTCAGGACTATCTACAAATAGCTCAGGTCCAGATACCCAAACGTGGCCATCCATCTACAGGTGCTGACAAACTTGACCGCGGAGATTATGATGATGAGAGAAAAGAGCTAGGTGGACACACTGTCCCGCCGGTACCCAGAATTCGAGTCATTCAAAGGATCAACCATGCAGGAGAAGTCAACCGGGCGCGTTACATGCCTCAAAATCCCGACTTGATCGCGACAAAAGCAGTGACAGGCGAAGTCTTCGTGTTTGACAGGACTAAACATTCGAGTGAGCCCGAGAGGGGTGGTGAGTGTAAGCCTAATATCCGGTTGATTGGGCAGCAGAGGGAAGGGTGAGCCTGTGCTTTTGCAAGTTGATCAATTGCTGATTCGGTTGTAGCTATGGCCTTGCATGGAGTCCTACCAAGGCTGGGCGTATTTTGGGAGCGTCAGAGGATATGACAGTTTGTCTATGGTATGTCGGCCCCTGGGCTTTTGTCCAAACCAGATTGAATCTGTTGAGAAGGGATATCAATTCATATGCGAGAAGCAATGTCTCTATTGAGCCCATGAATGTCTTCCGAGGGCATAATTCTGTTGTCGGAGTATGTCTCATAGTTTGAAGTCATATTGAGATGCTCATATAATCCACAGGATGTTGATTGGCATTCGACGCAAGAAAACTTGTTCGCAAGTGTTGGAGATGATAAAATGCTCATGTTGTAGGCTCTGATAACCCTTTCTGATTCACACGTGCATAGTATGTTCTTTTCAGATGGGATACACGGACCAAGGCCGGGCCAGAACAGACCATACAAGCACATGACAGGGAACTTCTAGCAGTTTCCTTCAGCCCCGCGAGCGACCACCTAATAATCACTGGCAGCGCCGACAAGGTAGGAGCACGAGTGCTTCTTGTTCAACAAAATTGTAACATCTGATAGACAATTGCTCTCCATGATATCCGAGTCCCTGCAAAAAAGCTGCACATATTCGAGTCCCATACTGACGAAGTTCTCCACTTGGCATGGTCACCACACAACCCGACAATATTTGCTTCTGCTTCTAGCGATCGTCGTATCAACATCTGGGATCTTTCTCTTATTGGTCAAGAGCAAACGCCGGATGATCAAGAGGACGGTCCTCCAGAGCTGCTTTTTATTCATGGTGGTAAGCAGATTACTTTTTTTTTCAGATTCATACAATTTCTTATCCATGATACGATAGGCCATACTGCTCGTCCAACCGACTTTTGTTGGGCACCAGGCGAAGATGAGAACTGGACTGCGGCTTCGACGTCTGAAGATAATATCGTCATGGTCTGGCAACCCACAATGCGCGTCTGGGCCGGAGATGAGGTTAGGATTGATGAACAAGAGCTTGAAGGCGATGTAGAGATGATCACTGAGGAGGCCGGACTTAGTGGTCACTCGGAGGATGAAAAGATGGACGATGCCACTGAGCGGAAGGGCAGGCGGAGGATAGGCGAGAAAGAAAAAGGCCCACACAATAAAGGGAAGATTGTTAGTGGCAGCGGGTCACAAAGTATGAGTGTAAGCACTACTGCTAGTGTTTCGGGGGCAGATGATTAAGATGTCGCATCTGTTGGTTGTTGCTGTGTCTGCCAAATTATATCTATTTCCAAAGCAAATAATACAGCGTGACCATACGAGAGGAAGAGGCTTAAATAGAGTTACAATGTGACGTGGATAGTTTCATAGGAAGATGATCCTGACAAGTTCAAATGCCACTGAAGAACGTTCAGTAGGATGTCGTGTGAACAAAAGCTCGGAGGCGTACCTCCACCAATGACTACAAAACAAATGAGACCCAGTGCCCAAAGATTTATAGGGCTGCTCTTCTCGAGTCTTTGTTGTCGTGACAAATGTGTAGGTTTTTTACCTTCACGAGCGTCCTTGGCAAACTTTTCATTCCTCTTGCGCATCTCGAATGCAGTAGGCTAGTTTGGTGATCGGTCAACGAGTCAGAAGCCTCCCACAGTAGTCAGCGCACCATGATTAAAGGAATGACGACCAGTTGACGTTGGTTGTACAAAGGCACGAATAT
>Ga0153986_1000172_pt1 | contig 20785 bp, 29 predicted proteins | sample TSGA070MetaG_FD_104724 | JGI IMG/M metagenome (GOLD analysis project Ga0153986, IMG submission 104724) | Attine ant fungus gardens microbial communities from Georgia, USA - TSGA070 MetaG | ecosystem: Host-associated > Fungi > Mycelium > Unclassified | place: USA: Georgia, Alexander Wildlife... | reverse complement strand
ATTTCTACTCACCTGAATTTGTGCAGATTTGGTGAGCTAGCGTCGGATGGGGTTTTCAATCTAGCACGATCAGCGGCCGATCCATATCAGAAGATATGTGCCGAGCTTCATTCTGGTGTCCGTTACGGAATCGGTTTTGTCTTCGAAAGGACATGTGACCCTTACTGCAAATGCTCAGGAAATGTGTTCCAGAGACATTGTCGCAATTTCAGCTTCGTCCCACACTATGATGTTCAATTAGAGAACAAACCCGACAGGCCATCACTTAAAGTGTGTATGAGATAATTAGATCAGAGATTTCAGATACTCAAAGATAGCTAGGCTGCAAATGACTCTTACAGGGGGTTTCGTTCAGATTTTATTCATTTCTCTTTTTCTCTTGTTGCGTCGACACAAGAACGCTATAACACCTTCAATGCCCTACATCTGACGCCCAAAGCTTTCACACATTTCTGGACATGGTGTTCGCTCTTTGACAGTATCCCAACATTACCTATCCGAACTGGTTCATATTACGTCCCCCGTATCATTGCCCCCAAATTTGGGCGACATATAGCGACTATCAAATATCGTATCATATTGACCAAACTTTTCGTAATGCATGGGTACATAGATGACTCCCGTGAGAGTGAGTCCATTTCCCCTTTACTGATGAGAATCTTATCAAGTTCATGCAGCATGGATTCGTGGCATCACACCATGGATAGGGGTTAAAGGCATGATTGACGAATTTCGCCTTGATATGCACCAACGTGATCAAGTAACCCTCGCCCTTGGAACTAAATCAGACAAATTGAAGGCGATTCACCACAAACCATTCTACGCAACTGAACTTATTCTCAAAGGTATCGACCTTAGGACTGTCCTTACCGTCTTTCGGGAATCATTGAAGACGGAGATACCGGTGACCACCTCATCGTCAAGTACTTGTATCAAATCTAATCATCTTCCGAAAACGCCTCTCTCTTCTTCATGGTATAATGTTCACGACTTCATTGAACTCGACTGGACATCTGCCCTTGAACCTACTGTCCACTACCTACCATTTGTAACATGTCCCCGGTTTTCATATGTCAAAAGGAATGATGCTAAGACTGGTAAGAAAATGAATAGCAAGTTTGGCATTGAAGATACCCATTTTTGTCTACTCGAGGAAGAACCTTGTAAGCACCTCAGTCCATTCTTCATTTATTCTGAATGCTCAAGTCAGCGTGGACCTAATCAAAACTAAGCTGCCTCTCAAATTCAAATCGCACTGGCGATTGACCGTATAGACGAACTCAAACGGGATTCTACTGGTAGTCCTTCACGCGTACGTTTCCCCCATCCTCATCTTCATTTCGGTTGAATTCTGTGTTACGATACAGTCACACCAAAGGATGATTGCATTACTCGAAGATTATATTGCTTTTCTCAAGAATGCCAAGGTGGAAGCGGACCAACATCACTCTGAAAAACATCATATACCATCTGAAGTTGCTTTGCCCGAAGAGTGGGCTGAATTTGATCACGCGTATCAATTACATTGCCCGAGCCTATTTTTGGACAAATCAACGCGGGATGTAAGGTCATCGGCATTCTGGAGATATTTATTGACCGAGTTTCATCGTAGATTATGGTCCAGTATTATCATTCGTCGCGGGAAAGAAAAGGCTTTGAATATCACTTGGCATCCCGGTAAGTAACATGATCCTGTTGGAGGCTCATTCTCACTCGCTCCATAGAGCGGTTAAATTCATTCGGGATCAAGCGAAAGCGAAAAGAGCTACATCAACCTATAATGCCGAAGACTCACCTACGAATCCGATCAACACCGCAGCTTCGGCAATACGTAAGATGCTCAGAGGAGAAGGCGATAGATTCTCAACCGACGATGATTATCAAGAGAACCTTGGTTTGCAGACCGACCCCCTCGACGGATGGTCAGATGGAGTAACCCTCTGCAAGGCTCATTGTTGCTTCCTCCTTAAACCTCAAGTGGTGTTGAAAGATGAGGGCTCTGGCCAAGTGTGCGTTGTTGCAGCCATACAGGCCAAGATGCAATCGTTCGCAATCATGGATAATGCCAATATTGATGATCCCATCAGTGGCAAGATCATGTCACGGTATGCCGATCTTGACTTTACAGGATATCATTGACACTCTTTCTCTTTAGGAACTATACATCGTTGTCGGGATTTCAGATGTTTTCTCCGGTTCACACTACCAAGCCATGTCGCCTTCGTGTCCCACTAGAAGTTATGATCGACTTCCGTTGTGAAAGTGATGAATTCGAATGCTTGGTACCTCAAACAGATGCAAAATTCCATTATGACAGATTTAACCGTCTGCGTCTTTGCAATCAAGTCGCATCCGAGCCTCGCGTACATCCCGCTGTCGACACGTCAGTAGCACACACTCATCTACAGGACGAAATGGTTTGTATCTCCTGTTGTTCTTATTGGGTAACTTCTGATCTATTTCCCTTAGGATCTAATTCGAGTGCATATACCACATTTCACTGTATCGGCAAACGACCATCATTTTAAGACCATCTCTAACGTTGTCACCAAGCTTCTACTATTTTCTGATACTACTCAAAAAGCACGGCTCGAAAAACTGGAAACTCTGCTTTTTACCTATGACTTCACAGATCTCTGTCAGGCCGCCGATGTCATCGTCAGTCTGCAAGGTCGCTTGAGAGCTGCCCTTGAAACAGAAACGATGCTTGAAAACAACTCACACCCCCTTTCCACCGAAGACGACACCAAGACTGGACAACTGCGGCTTAGAGCCCATATTCTTACGCTAACAGAGGACCTCAATTACTTGTTTGACGCTATTAAGCTTGCACAAGACCGTTTAGATGAGCGTACAGATCAAAAGTCCGCGCTACTTGTGCATGCATCCTCGTCTGATTTGTCATGGAGGATGCTAGGCGATGACAAGGATATGCTTGCCAAACTTGTAATACAGCACAGCAACTTTTACTGGCTGAATAGACAAGACAGTGCAATGATCAATGATCTGACAATCGGAAACTTACAGGCATTCGACGGATCTCGCGATGCAATCTGGACGGAGATTTTACTCAAACATGATGAACCTGCCAGTCATCCACTGCGCAAGGTACGTCTTGAAATCCGAACTCTGACAAACGTGTGTTTACAGTCCTCAGCGCAATCTATTCTTGCTTGCCCACTGGAGTATCCGCCCCCCAGTTGGGGGTATTTCAATTTACGAGATCTTCGAGGTTTCTTTGCATCCATTGAAGGTACAAGTTGACGCGAAAGTTGGACAGCGTATCATGGAATACCTTTTACCAGACAGACGTCGCAGACTACAGGATGATGACGATGACAAGAATAGTGATTCTTCACATGATACGCGAGATTTGGCTGAGCCTCTAATAATCAACCTACCTAATCGCTCATCACTTGACTCTCCCCGCACATTACAGCATCTTCATCCAGATTCTGCGGCTCAAAATGATGGACTGGCTCCTCCGAGATTACGGAAGTCCGTGGGATTTCGCTCGTTTACGGATCTCCGAAGTACTCGGGAAGATAATCGAGATTTTTACCTATTCTCCTCCACCCGAAGTACAAGTGAAAGGTCCGAGTCGCCAGACGTGCGGGCGAATACGCCTACGAGAATCAGGATAGATTCAAGTCATGATGATAGACAAGGGGGCGATGCGGCGGTCATGATGACGCGCTCTTCTCAAAAGACATTCGTCTTAGTGAAAGTTGCCAGGTAGATATATTCTACGAACTTATTACTCCGCTAAATTGTTTATTTTCCAGCATGAACCTAGTCCTGAGTATTGTTAAAGAAGGCTCCTTTGAATGTCACGACGTCCGTATTAAAACAAAGGATCTTATCTACCGTAATCAGACTTCAAGTGTATGTTGTTCTTAAGCTCGTTTGTGTCAGACTAAAATATCTGGAATAGTTCGAGGAACTTGTCAATCAATTTATCCCTTCCAATATGAACTGGAGGGGATGGATGAAAATGGTTTTTCATCAACCGCTGGTCCCAGTCCTTCCTATGGCAAAGGAGATCCTGTCCAAGACAAAGCTCCTTGGTTCATTCAGGCACGGAGACGCTGAGACTAGCAAGTTCCGGTCGGGGAAAGATGCCAAGAAACATAACATGTCCAAGTTTCATCTTCCCAGCATCGGACGGAGTCGCTCGATACAACCAAAACAGACAGAAGAATCTAGAATAAGTCCGAATATTCCGGTGTATACCTCACAGCCATTGACTCTAGAACCAGAATCCCTGGTTGTAGATGAATCGGGAGCATCCTCTTACCCCCAGATCGAGCTTTAACGTAGTGTCGCATCCACTTAATCAGCCATCTCCCTTGATTTGAACATGAACGGGTTCCGGAAGCCATAATTTATTATTAAATTGCATTGTTTAATACATCGTTGCATCACCAATCTTGTTCTGCTGTTCTACTGTGCGAAGGGGAAAAACGCAACGTATCGAGGGGATACGACAAAAGCAACACACTGCTTTCGTGGACTTGACAGTCGAAATGCAATCCTCACATGCTACCTACTGGTCCAAGCCCGGAAGAAAACTCGCTCATCGTTCGAAAAATCATTCAGGTGCATAGATCTCATGCTGAGGCAAAATCATAATCTAGTATGTGCCGGTCATGACTGGATGCGCTTGAGATATGCGTTCCATCCTTTCTTCCTGTACCTTTCTGCGCGTAGCCGGATTTCATCAATGTCGTTCGGATTTGTTCCATAGATGCCTCGCCCAACAATCATGACATCGCAACCGCTTTGACGAATAACCTCATCTGGCGTTCGATACTGCTGCCCCAGGGCGTCCTCTTTTACCTCTAACCCCACTCCAGGCGTCAAGATCAAGAAGTCTTGATTCTCTGTGTCGCCAATTGGCGGTCCAACATCGTCCATTCGACGCTGAGCAATAAAACCGATCACAAACTGGTCATTGGCTCTTGCCAAACGCACAGCTTCCTCTGTGTAAATCCCTTTCGCAAGTGAACCTTTGGTGCTCATCTCTGCAAGGAGAAGTAACCCGCGACCAAGAGGTACTCCTACTGAAGCTAGACCAGAGATGACGGATGGCCCAGGAATAGGATGTGCGTTTGTGATATGTGACCAGCTTGCTATTTTGTGTATGCCTCCTGAGTATTGTAATGCGACCGTGTTTCCTGTTTTGGAATTGTCAATACTTTGTAGAATTCATGTATTCCGTGGCATACCGATATCGGCATATTTCCTGTCCTCGAATATGACGAAGTCGTGTTTTCTGCTTAGTTCTTCCAAGCGCCTAATCAGTGTATGGTCGAAATCATCGATGATATCGACATGTGTCTGTATTACATTAGGATATCATATTCTGCAGAAGGCCAGGTTCAATTCACCTTGATTAGGCAGACAAGCGGTCCGACAGCGTCAATGATAGCAAGAAAGTCGTCAGTCTTAGTGACATCTACGCTGACTGCAAGATTGGATCTTTTCCTCTCTATCGTTTCTAGTAGAAGCTTAGCTGCAGGATTTTTGTGGCGGGCAGCGCGCTGGGAGTAAGTGAGTGATTGAACGGGAGGCATGCAGTGGAATCAGATAAGATTTGATTGGTTGGTGTCCAATCAAAAACTGATCAACATTTTTTCCTTTCCAAACTTATGTCGCCCGAGACGATACACCACGGGGAGGAAGATCTTGAAAGATACGGAAAGAGACCCAGACTCGATGACTCGGTTCAGAAAGTGGTGATCCAACCGTTTGACATAAGTAGTCACCCTCCTAGCCATGCCCTGTTGGGGATTCCTTTGCCAGAGGCAACAGAATCTGGTGCCATCAACTTTCTAGAGAAAAATGTCGGAATTTCGGAATATGTGGGACGGGAATCCGCCAAGATTCAAGGTATAATCAAGCAAAGGTATGTTGCCTCTGTCTTATATGGTTCTTCGAGCCTGAAGTCTCCATAGGTTTACTGACTTTCTCGTCTATGAAGTCGACCTAGACCATAATGTTATTCACCTTGAAACTATTGATAAACCCAAGTCCACAAAGAGAAGTGAAGACAATGTTGCTTCATCTGGACAAGTGCCCACATTGACGAACCAAATATCTGAGACCACCAAGAGTAGCTCGGACATCAAAAATCCGGTATTGCAGAATGAGCCTTGGCCAGAACATTTTGACATGACCCTTGCTCCTTTCCTATCTAAAGAAGCTGTTGAGCAGTTAAAACAGTTGTGGTTGGAAGGCCCCGAACCGCCTCGCATCAGTGACAATGGATGGGCTGGAAGGGCAACAAAGGCCCAAACAGAAGCTGAGGGAATTGAAGATAAGGTCGCCACAGAAGAGCAGAAAACTGAGAAGAGCTCGAAGAGTGGCAAGGCTGGGAGGGGTGGAAGAGGACAGAGAGGTGAAAGGGCTGACGGTAGGAAAGGGAGGGGAGGAGGTCGAGAGGATAACAGGAAGGTTTTAACAGAGGTAAGCTTCAAATTCTATTACTTGAGCGTCGGTTAGCTCAGCATTCATTCAGCCTATTGAATCTAAGGAAATGCGGACAACATTTCACCAGACCATAAGGCAATTATTCGGTGGACGACTGGAGTCTGAAACTGATACTTGTAGTTCAACGACAGAAGAGGGTTTCTGCGTTGTTGTTCGGTGGAATCGCCGTGGCGGTGCAACTCGAGGAACCGTTGAACACGCCCCCAGAGGGACGTATCCTCCATACATTCATTTTACCCTTCAGAAAACAAATCGAGACACTCATGATGCTCTTGGCCATCTGTCGCGTTCCTTACACGTGAATGTGAAGGATCTATCCGTTGCTGGGACGAAGGACAAACGAGGAGTAACCGTCCAACGCGTATCCCTGAAGCGGGGCAGCAAAAGTGTGGAAGACGTTTGGAAGCAAGTAAATGGTTCAGGTAGAAGGTCAAGCGATGTAATTATAAAAGAGCGTGGAGAGCGAGGTATTAGAATTGCAGACATGAATTATCGAAAAACGAGCCTAGAGTTGGGTATGTTAAAAGGAAACGCATTTGTGATTACATTGAGGTAGCTTCTTCTTCATCCTAGAGTTGAGACTGATCTGAGTTCCATATATAGGAATGTGAAGGTTGCGTCAATGGATGTCCTTGAAGAAGCTATGAGTACAATCAAGCATAGGGGTTTTATCAATTATTATGGCATGCAGCGATTCGGGACTGCATCAGTCCCTACACATTCGATTGGTCTCACTCTGCTTCGCTCAGAATGGCAAACAGCTGTGGATTTGATTCTATCCAAAAGGCACGGAGAACATCCTGATGTTGTTGAGGCCCGGGAAGCCTGGTTGGATCATGGGGACCTTGAACGTGCTATAGAGTTAATGCCTCGACGTGTCGTGGCTGAACGATGTATCTTGGAGAGCTACAAAAAGCAAAAGGGAGAAACTCGCAATGCCATGGGTGCTCTGTCAACCGTAACAATAAATTATTCTCTCTTTTGCGAAATACTTATAGGAACTACTCAGATTCCCAAGACCCTTCGCCTCATGTACATCCACGCATATCAGTCTTATGTGTGGAATGCGATCGTTTCTGAGAGGATTCGTTTATATGGTGCTGATAGGCCTATTGTTGGAGACCTGGTCCTCGAGTCTCGTTCTGACGACGACGTTGATGTTGATCAAGTGGAAGGAGGCGAACAGGAGGAAGGTAAATGAGGCTTTAATTTCAGTATCAAGCTGACCTGCGATGATTTAAGGCCCTTTGAAAAAATCGAGCAAGCCCTGGGTTGCACCTCGTGTGAAGACTCTGAAGGAGGAAGATCTCAACAAGTACACAATCTTCGATGTGGTTATGCCATTACCGGGGACAGATGTCGCATACCCCGGAGGTAATCTTGGAGAGCGATATCGTGAATTCCTTTCCATGGATGGATTGGACCCTCTCAACTTTTCCAGGAAACAAAAGTACGGCATGTCCCACTGCATCTATGTTTGCATTCGTTGATGTAATGTATTAGAGATTACACTTTGCGGGGATCGTACCGCAAGATCGTGCACTTACCAAAGGAGTTGGACTGGACTGTGATGCGTTACACCGACCCAGACGTTTCCCTTGCTCAGTCTGATGAAGACAAGCTACTTGGATTCGATCCTCCTGTAGTCGACAAGGACGGAAAATTTATCGCGTTGCAAGTACGACTTACTCTTGGCACAGCCTCCTATGCTACCATGGCTTTGAGGGAAATTACTAAAACAGACACGAGTTCTCATTATCAGATGGGTCTGACCATTGCTTCGGAGGACCAGCGGTATAGAGGGACCGAACAAACTGTACTAGTATCAGTCCCCGAAGTAGATGTTGACACCGTGTTATCATCAGAGTCGGATTAGAGTATTTACGAAGGACTGTTGCCGTTCAGCTCATTGTGACGGTTGTCATGGACAATTTACTCCAAACGGAGCGGAGTCACGCATAGCCGTCGAATGTTTTGGTCAAAATATTTTCTGTTTTCTTCCACATCGGACTTGTAAGAGCGATGGTAAAAGTAGAAACCATCGTGTTTTTGTCTCTAATTCTTGACCTCTTCGCTTTTACGGTTCCTTTACCCTTGTTTCCACGCCTGATCGAATGGTACACTGTAGTATGACTTAGCATTCCTTTTCTTCTATCTGAAATTCATTCTCGCATAGCGCGAAACTTCGAACCCCAAAGGGTTCCTCTCTTTGACCCTCCGTATTGTATCCTATATTAGAGGCCTATTGTATAGTCCGAGCGCCCATCTGCAAAGATGGGACATTGTGCTTCTTGGTGGATTCATGGGTTCCGTATTCTCGTGCGTCGTGTTCATTCCAGTACGAGTTCACGGATACTGATCGAGGGATACAATTGTAGGACTCTTCAGTTCATTGTCTCTCCCAAGATCGGGGCTCTTTCCGATAAATATGGACGCAAACCCATTCTTCTGCTGACTATGATCGGTAATATACTTTCAGCGGTGGTGTATGAAAACATTCATTCAGTACGTGCATGGAGATAACGAATGTTTCGGTAGATGGATTCAGTCCACCAGTTTTGGATCTTATATGCTTTCTCGAGTGATCGGAGGCCTTAGCGAGGGGAACGTTCAGCTAGCTATGTGAACCAGACTTGATTCTCTCCAGATGGCACACTCATGATCCTTGCAGTGCTATTCTCTCAGATGTCTCCTCTCAAGCGACTAGATCCAAGGCCCTCGCTCATGTCGGAATTGCCTTTGCCATTTGCTTTTGCATTGGCCCTCCAGTCGGTGCATATTTTGCTACCAAGCCTCTTCCCCCTGCCGTGCAAGCGTTGGGCATCAATCTCAATATATATGCTGTTCCCGCAACATTGACTTTGGTCCTTCTGGTACTAGAAACACTTTTCCTCATCGTCGCCCTACCAGAAACACATAATGCAGGCGGAAAGGTCAAAACAGATGCAGCGCATTCCGAATCTGACAAAAAGGCTACGGGAGTTGGGACTTCTGCTAAGCGTGATGTGACGACTCGCCTCAAGCTCCTCAAGTCTCTACAGAAATTTCACTTCTTCTTCTTGGTCATTTTTTCTGGTGTTGAATTTACGTTGACTTTCCTCACTTTCGATCGTAAGAACTTTCTCTTTTCTGGGGGCTCTCTCCGTTGGCCTGATTGCATCGCCATCACCCATTGCAGTTCTAGATTGGACCAACACTCAGAACGGAAAACTCATTGGTTCAATTGGTATCATCAGCGCCCTACTCCAAGGTGGTTATGTTCGCCGAGCCATGTCAAAAGTCGGTGAAGGTGTGATGGCGAAACGTGGTGTTAATAGTTGTGCTATTGCCCTGGTTCTCTTGGCCCTACTACCAAGCTATGCGAACAGTAATACCGCTGCTGCAATGAAGCTACTGCAAACGGCTGCAGTCTGCATGGCGTTTACAAGTGCCACAGTTGTCAACTCACTGACGGCATTCGCTTCGTTACAATGTGACGAACCAAGCATAAATGAGATCACCGGAAAGCCTATTCAGGAACACCCTGACTTGGCAAAGGGGAAAGCACTGGGACACTTTCGCTCTGCGGGACAGCTTGGGCGCGCCATTGGTCCTATCTTAGGTGTGTCGGATCCGTGCCAAGATAGCATCAATGGATTCTGATCGGACGTATCTTGTAGCCTGTGCATCGTACTGGACGATGGGACCAGGTTACACTTATGGAATTTCTGCAGCCTTTATGTTTGGTTTATCTATTGGGACGAGGCATATAATTCTAAATGACTAATTTGATTTATAGAATAGTTAATATATGCCATCATCGAGCATCAGGTGGAAGAATGATTCGAACTGTCAATTGAGGTGATTACTTGCATGCACCATAAGAAAAGGGTATCTAGATATGTGCAATCTGCACAAACAGGTTCAGACTCGAGTGCTTAAGTCCTGGGTGGGGTCAAGACTGTCTTGGAGTGTTATTTCGAGAACGGCTGCGGCTGCGGCAAGGGAGAGTCCATGAGGATCAGTTATTGTTTTTCTAAGGATAGCAAGGTGGATGAAGTAGGCTGTGGATCTGATCTCGGCCGTAGAGGGTCACGTAGGTGTGTTGGTTCCATCTCAATGTCTTGCGATGGTGTGAATATGGCTGGAAGGAAGAAGAGAATGCCATTTCTCGGTCGACCACGTCGTGTGCGATTGCGAGGGTGGCCTTCACGTGGTAAGGTGAAATTAGTGACTCTTTCGCGAATTCGTTGATACACTTCAACGATAGAATTTGGAGCATCAGCAAATGTTGATAAATCGGGCGATGGTGACCTGACATTTAAAGGAAGGTGAAGGACAGAAACATCAGCATCGATTGGGGAGTTGAACCCGCCACTGCTGCTTGGGGAGGGGATATTGGAAGAGCCTCTGGGGACAAGCTGCCAGCGGCCCGAACGGTAAGATAAGCGCGGCAACAGGACGTCATATCTTCCAAGGCTGTACCGCCTCTGACCTTTGGATAACCTGAACAGGCCGAAAATAAAGATGATAAGTCCTAACCACATCAGACCTTTGCCCCACGTGCCAAGGAAACTGATGAAAGCCGCATCATCAGCATGCCAACTGCTTCCATAAAAGTGGGAGAAGAACGAATATGGGGCCTCGCCTTTCTTAGCATTCTTGCCATATAGAGACTTGGGGAGGATACGGATGTCGACGGAAGCGGTGTTGGAGTGGGCAGATGTGTAGATGCCATACTGGGCTGATAAAAACATGGGTCCCGTCGAAAACATGACGGTAGGATAGTTGAGGACCCATGAGTGGTCAAATGTGACGAGGTTGTGGATAGTTTGCTCCATGAAAGGATGTCCTTTTGCAGAGAACATAAGGTCATTGGAAACACCCACAGGAATAGTCTTGGGAAGTGTGACAGGGTAGGCGAGGAGCGGATCCATGCGACGAAGACACCCAATGTCCAAATCAATATAAATGCCACCAAAGTGGTGGAGGACAAAATAACGGATGGCATCCGCACGCTGGATGTTGTACTTGTAACCGTCAAAGGTCTCAAGGAACCAAGGGTAATTCTCTGCAATAAAAGTTCTAGAACTGTTATCAGTCCATAGCCTGTATTCGCTGTGGGCAAACATATGTGAGCAAGAGAACTCATAACTGGATATTGGACGTACTAGTCGGGCATTATATCCCGACACCCCTGAGAAAGGTTCTGCCAGCGAAGTGGTAGCGTTTCTGTCTTCCACGTCTGATGGATAATCTTGGGAACATATTGGACAGCGCCATGTTCCACGGGATCCCAGGTTGTCTCATTGTCATGAATTGGAATCTCAAGGTCAGAGAGGTACGCGTTTGGGTCAATGGCAAGGTAGTATGTAATAGACGAGAGGACGACGACCGTGCCGACAAGAAAGAGGGCAAGAACAGACAAGAATATATAGAGTGCCCGCCGACGGTTCATGGAGGAGAATAAGGACTCTAACAACAACCAACCCATTTTTCTAAACATCTCTCGGATATTCGGCATTTCCGGCGATCGCCGGAGTAATGGTGATTGTTCTGTTAGGTTGAGAACATCTAGCAATATCATCTTCAAATTCAAAACCTCCCTCAAAACCACGTCTATTTCTACTTGTGCGCCTGTGGCATCTGACAACTGTTACAACTTTCGAAAAACCCTTAATGTTTAATACCTTATTAACTTCAAACTGAGGATATGTTTGATATAGCAAACTAGGTCAAAAATACTGATATTCAGTCGTAACGTACTGATCCAACAGCTTGACCTGTTCAAGCATCGCATCGTCCCTCCAAGTCTCCCCAATTTGTCGCAGGTTTACTACCGCCGCTCTCCACGCAGTTGCAGCCCACTCGACACCCGATTGTGCACCCTGGCCAGAATATGGTTCCCTCAGGAAGCGGTGTAGGGGTGGATCTGGCTTCGCAAAGACTATATGTTTCTTGTCTTGTAGATATTCCAAGCAGTCATGCGCCGTATATCCTTCAATGAGCGTAGAAATTCGTTGCCACTTGAGAGCATATTTTGTATCTGTCTTTCCCTTCTTCCTGAAGTCCTCTATTTCTGCCTCACCGACGCGTTTGACCAACGCTCTCAGCAAAGGCATAAATCGCTCGATAACTTGTTGATGAACGATAGTGGCCTGGGGGATTTGGTTAGGGATTGGTCTATCATCATCAATTTTCATTCCATCGTCTTCCTTTCTGTTTCCGCGAATAGCGTGGTCATACTTTTGTTTCATCTTGTTCAAATAGGAATCATATTCTGGTAAGGCTCTCAATAAAGGCGGAAATCGCTCGATAACTTGTTGATGAACAATAGTGGCTTGGAGGATTTGATTAAAGTTTGGTCTATCATCATCAATTATCATTCCATCATCTTCTTTTGTGTCTTCGCGAATAGCGTGGTCATGATTTTGTATCATCTTGTTCAGTTGGTAATCGTATTCTGGCAATACACCTAGCACGCGTTCGACCAAATCTAGGTGAGTGTACTCGTATGGTCGAGGGGGACTGATAAATCGAAGTCCTGGAATGAATAGCGTACATCAACCTCAAAGGTCAGAAGACAGTCAACGGTTTCAAGGCACTCGCCTTCCTGATTGCATCGAAGGCAAAGGTTTTTATCGCAGGTATATAACACTGTAGCTGCCTTTCGCTCAAAGTATTGACAGCAATCGATGATTAAGTCGTCGTTGTTCGACAGCGCCTGGCCACATAGTCAATGCAAATGAAAGAAGATGCGTTGTCAATTGTACAAGCCCCACCTCGGTTTCATCCTTTGTTTTCCAGTTCCTTGTCGACTTGCAAGTCTCTCGTTGAGCTTGGCCTTTCACAATGGGCTGAGGCAGATCCTTGCGTGTAACCTCGCGCAGCATCCAGTCCGTAGCACTCCTCGCTCGTTGTCCCAAGGGGTTCGATCTGGTCTTCTGACTAGAGTTCCAACCAGTCAAACGTCATCAGTATGGACTCCGGAATCAGGATAGATGATGTGCACCGATCAAGTTCAATGAGAACGATACCAGGACATATCACGACAAGTGGAACTCTTGTAAATGCGATGTCTTCAACAAGATTTTTGAGTATTTGAATATGGCCTAGTAGGACATTAGTGTCTACGACAAGGTAGATAGTATCGGCTACTATAGGCTTGAAACAGGTTTTGTGATCACGTTGATGTACAAGCCATAGGACGCACTTGCATTTCAATATCTTGGTTTACAACATCATCCAGAGTATGTAATTGTGCTGAGAAGTTATTAGATGACTGGCTGCTTTGGAACGAATATATACCTACTTACTCAGATTGTGAGCCATGATAGAGGAAACAAAGACAAAGAAAACATTCAGCTAACTGCATACAAATTAAGCTTTATAGCAACAATATGAATATAATCTTTTTTAAAAAACCATCAATTTGTTACACAGGGCTCAATGGCAGACAGTGGTATATAATCACCAAGGTGTAGTGTAGATAGATAATGAACTGGGGAGGTACAGTGCAAAATAAAAGTGGAAGATACACTACTGAAGACTGATGAGGCATCCACTCTTTACTCTTCATGATTTATGGATGTGAGTGTAATATAACAATAACTGTTTCTGTCCGTGCGGCAATGCGATCGCCGAGACAAGAATTCATATCCTCACCGAGTGATGTGACAGATACAACTATGTCCTAGTAGGAGATTGATTATCTCTCTTTTCCAATAAAATTAGATGGGACAACCTGTCATACTACCACGGACTGCGATTAAAAAAGTAACTGCTTAGTCAAGGTTCCCAGAAGTAAGGGGAGCGGGAAACGCAACGGCTACGCAACTCATCAGTTCCCACACTCGTCTCTTACTTATTGACGAGGCTATCCCGAGTTCACCTTTTGGGCCATAGCGATTGCTCTCGGAATACGAAACTAATCTTCATAAAAATATGTCTCTTTATCAGTACCAGTACCCTCACCATCCGTCTTCCTACATCTCCCCCCAGCCTGTCTTTATTGATCCAGCCAGTTTTCTCAGGGATTATAGCAGTCGGCTCGACCAACTTCAATTTAACTCACGGCCAATTATTCAAAATCTTTCATTCTACGCTCAAGAATATTCTCGGTATGCAGATCTGGTTGCCCAATGCATTGACAACCACATTCGAAAGGTGAGTTGCCTTTGACCAGGCCTTCAATGTAGCATGTGCATCCCAAGGGAGAATCAGGAGGCTCACACATCTGGTCATATCTGTACACCATGTAATTTAACAGTAGCATAGACTTGAGCATAAGATTCTAAACGTTTCCGGAGCCTTATGCCTCAAGGGTATTGCTCGTCTACTGTGTTGCTACTGTATTGGGGTTTCAGGCTATGTTCCGTGGATCTGCTGACTAATCTTTCCCTCTTTGTAAACCCTAGGTTTCCCCTTGGATGAAGCTTCCTGCTTTTTATCTTCTCGACGCAATTTCGAAAAACGTTTTCGATCCTTATGCGCGAGTATTCGCTTCCTTTGTCATCCCCCTTTTCCTGGAAACCTATAGATCGGTCGATAGTAACACTCGCAGTAAAATGGACGAAATGTTGCTAACATGGCGTACGGGTGCTCCAAATGGCAAGGAGTTGTTTGGCCTTGCCCCTCAGATGGCAATTGAGCGTGGTATATGGGGTGAGCAAGCAGTGAGTATTTTCTTTTCCATGCACGTCCTATTTGTTGATCCACTCCAGGGACCTAATCAGATTACAAAAGTCCAAGTCATGAGTGAATTAAATTTCACCCTTCAAGCCAAGGAGCGTGCCATTCAGTTGAACCCCAACGACGTGACGTCCAAACATCATCTCCAGGTCCTCTTCCAGGTATGTCGTATGTGTGATTGACTTCGACAAATCACTGATAGACTTTCCTTTAGCTTCGGACCCTTGTCGAGGCCGGTGTTTCCCAGGACGAACTTAGTCAAATTTTGACTCAGCTCCGCAGCCTTGCGCGTCCACCAGTTGTTCAGCCTTTTCCGTCACTTCAAGTCCAATGGCCTGCTTCTCAACTCTCATCTACACTCACCCCATATCCTCATTCTTCTTATAGTACACCTTACTTGGCACCTCCACCTGAAAAACCTGAGCCCGTTGCTTCTGTGGCATTAGCATCGTCGGCATCTGCTCCCGCTGAGAACGCCGGGACCAATCTCCAGATATCTAGCATATTATCATCTCTTATGAAATCTGGCCTCGTCTCAGCTGCCGACGCATCTAGTGATTCGAAGGTGTCATCAACGGAACAGGATCCTGAGGAAGAATCGGAACCTCCTGTCCCAGCTGCCGAAGATTTGACCGCTATCAGAGATGCTCGGATAAATTACCGTAAGCGGATTCTAGCTGAACGATCGGAGACATTGAGTGTAGAAAATGACATGTATGCGTTCGATCTGATTCAACGAACTGATCAATCTCAAACACGATTCCCTTAGTGATGATCCCACCAATGTTTCTTTTTTCCTCTACGATTATCTACCTCTCCAATGCCAGCAGTGTGGAATACGATTCCTGGACACGTTTTTAGGGAAGAAGCAATTAGAGGACCACCTTGACTTACATTTCAGGCAAAATCATAAACTAAGTCAAAACCCTGGACGTGGACATGATCGCAGCTGGTTCACAAGTGTTGAGGTTGGTTTCGAGATTTGAGGATTTCTTCTTTCTTACACTCCTGCTAGGACTGGGTACACGAGTCATCAAGAGATGCTGCGACCAAGCCTCGGACGCCACGCATGACGTCTCTGCGAGTGAAGGCTCTGACTATTGTTGAGGACATGAAGCAAGGTGTGAATGTCGAGTCACAATATGTTACGGTACCACCAGGTGACGAAGCTAGGCTGTTCTCGTGCCCGATATGTAAAGAAACGTTACAAGTTGAGTTCCTCGAAGATGAAGAGGAATGGATTTGGCGTAATGCGATCAAGAAGGATGATAAGGTAAACAGTGATTTTCACTCATGACTTCGTGCTCCTTACCCTCTTTGCAGATTTATCACGCTACCTGTCATAGAGAAGCTACTACGTCAGCAAGTAGTTTAGTGACACGACTTAAGTCTGAGTTCGGGACGGGGAGTCGTGCATCAACACCTGAGGTGAATTCCTCACGTTTCACGCCTCCATTTGTAAGACGTTCTCCTTCGAGATCTCCGCTGTCATCACCTCCCAGGCTTATTGGTACCAAGAGGAAATTTGAACATGAGCCAACAATAATGGCAGGACACACGCCTCCTGTCAAGAAATTAGCTTTGGCATAGCTTTCGTTCTTTCACCTATTTCACATGCTTCTGGGCATCATACCGCATTCATTTGGAAACGTACATTGCATATTGCCATTCTTATTTGCGTGATAATCAACATATCTGTATTTCCTTGGTCCCTCAGTGCATTAGAGACTAGACACAATATAGTGTGGGGAGGAACATGAATAATGGGATGTTGTAGAACAGGGAGGTATCCTTTTGACAATAATTCAATAAAAGCAAGAAACTCTTTGTTTTTCAAGACAATATAGGGATAGAAAATCAAGTGAGCGAAATAGGGGAGAGAACATAAGAAAAAAAAATAACGATACTTTGTTCTGATTCGGGGGACAGAAATCACCCTTCATTCAAAGATGTCCCTGGATCAATGCCAATGCTTGTTCGGAACGAGGTTTGATAGTGCATTTGAAGGCTTCGGGATAACTATTGGTTACGTCGACGTCAAGCGCACGAGCGAAGGACAGGAAAACACACACCTAATCGTACCCGACGTATTCACATGTTTAGGAACGACAGGCACGCCGTTCTCTACCACATTCGTGATCTCAAACACGGCGAGTGTCATTGAGATGGTCATGGATAAAGCTGCTTCGGCGAGGTACATCCCTGGACACTTTCTTCTTCCAAAACCAAAACAGACATCGCGTGGGTCACGTTGAGGCAGTGATGCGGTGAAACGGTCAGGTGAAAAGGTGAAGGGGTCGGGCCAGATTGTTTCGTCATGTAACATGTTCCTGATTACAAAAGATGATTTGAGATAAAAATAGAGCACAGTTTTTTGATTGATGTTTCACGTGCCAGAGGTTACACAGGATGATGGCGTTCTTGGGAATAAAGTAGCCTGCGATGAGACCGTCTTGGATCGCGCGGTGGGGCACACCCATCGGAGCGACACTGTTCCATCGTAACACTTCTGTCACGATTGCCCTTACATAGGGAAGGTGAGGTAAATCACATAACGAAGGTAAACGATCCGTGCCAATGATAGCATCGATCTCGGCTTGAGCTTTTATCTGTACCTCTTTTTGAAGAGACAAAGAGAAAGAAAAAAATGGTGATCGATGAATGAATGAAAGGATATAGTCAATAACATATAGATAAATATACCTGGAAAGAGAACCATGGCGAGGTAAAATGCATATTCGGCGGAAACGGTCGTGTCAGCACCACCTCCATAAAGTGAACTCGCAGAGCATTTCAGATCTCGGATGTCATCCGCGTTCAAGCGACTGGTGTCTTCTTCCAAGACAGTGGACACGTATGATTTGGTTGCTGCACCAACCTCCTTTATGTGTGTATGTGTGTTTTTTGGGAAGAAAAAAAAACATATATAAGAGTTGACCATTTTTTTATAACAGATGAATATCTGATAGAGAAACTCACAATCTGCTGTACCGTAAACCGAAACGGTGCTTCTATCATCTCTGACGTATCACGTGCCCAACGTCGTGCTGTTTCCATAAACCCCATTCCAGGTAGCCACTCGGGAAATTTCCGGAGAAGAGGGAAAAAGTCGACGAGAAAGGAGCCAGGGATCGTGGCCTTGTTGAAGTTTTCGTTGGCGCGTTCGATGAGCGTCACGAAGGGATGATGGTGATCACTTTCCTGAAGATCAATTCCATAGGTTAAATTGAGAATGATGTTGCCTTGAAGTCTTTTTCAAGAAATGAATCGATAAATTTCCGATCATGGCGTTGAAATGTTATTCTTTTACAAAAAACACTTACTTGCGAAGATGAATCATCAAATCAAGAGGCCGCTTCATCACACCTCTCAAAAACAGGTGTGTAGCACGTTCGATGAGGGGATACCATTCCCTCACCTGTGCCGTCCCTCCCAAAAACCGAGCCATATTCTTGCGGTACGTTCGGAACCTATCTCCATAAGGCAGGAGCACGAGGGTTTCGGAATATCCAAGGAGTTCACCTCCCATTTCGAGCCGTGGTCGGTCAGAGTAGAGAGCACCCTTTTCGTCCAGTTGGTGCAGGATAGAGATGGCGTTGACGATGATGATGGGTTGGCCCATTACGTTGACGGAAATGAGTCCACCTGTTTTGAGTGTAGATTTGAATATACATGCAGCGGAATTTTGATCAACTGACCATATTTTTTCCCCCACTTTGCATAGGTTAGCCAATCCTTTTGAGTGGGCATATCAGCCACATTCTGTTTTTTGTCGGGAGGGATAGAGGGAAGTGGAAACAATGTTGAGTGCCTTGCGTGCGCAACGCATCAGTTAGGGAAACCACCACTCACACCGACGATAGGTAGACCACGAGGACCTGGAGGGAGAGGTGCAGGCAGTCGACGCTGCTGAATGTATGAGTTTAAGAAGTATAAGCCAAGGCTGAGGAGAGTGTAATGAAGGTAGGCATGACCGGACATTTCAATGAGAGATAGCTCGTTGAGAGAGGTAATACTGCTTCACTTTTGTAATACCTCCCTCAAACCCCCTACTCGGGTTGTAGACCGGGCGCCGCCATGTGGGAAGAAGAGTTATGGCGTATATTTCACACAGAAAGAATTCCAAGAGCTTTTTTGATCGATTGATAGGTTGGATCCATTCACAAATGAGAAAAAAGTAGATTAAAAAAAAGGTCGAAACGCGTATACAGAAGTTCTAATAATAGCTATAATTGATAAGTTCGTTCTGATTAAGTACTTGAACCCGGAAGGATGTCCTTTATACATCATCCTAGAGTCAAAGATGGAAGGACCCTCTCCACAGGGTGTCGAGGAGGAAGGAGAAAGATGGAGAGAAGGGACATGTAACCAACTAATTAAAACCCCAGTGATTAACGACTATCTTTGCACAGAAAATGCGTGCGAGGGTGGTGGGCAAAAACCTAGACTGTCCGCCAGTTAGGGACCAATTGTTCTCTTTCTTTTTCTGCAAAGTGTCGGAATTTCAAAATTCCCTATACCGAAAACCTGCAGGAAGCGCCCGAGTATTGAGACGCAATAGGTCCTAGACCTGCAAGGCTGCCCAACAGAAAGAGAATGTATCGATAATATGGGGAGAGGTAGTGGATATATGACAAGTGGTCTCGACGATGGCTATGATGATATAAATCGGAAAGCGGAGCGACATAAAATGCCTTGTTAAGAACGGATAAAAGGAGTGGCCGGAATGGAAAAAAGCTTTGATGCTCCGGGAAATTTTGAGGACCCGGATTCTTTCAATGAAATGGGGTCTCACACATATAGGAAGACCTTCTTAGACCACAACTTCCATCGCCGTTCTCGGCTGTTTTGTTCAGCATCGTGTGACTGAAGAACACCAGAGTCGATGATGGTGGGCAAATAGCGCAGGTAGCTTTATTCTATCCTCTGCCGAGGTGGTAGTCCAAGTAGTACATGATTGACAAATTGTGTCGCTGAGTTTGTCTCTACTTTGTGAAATGACGGACGCAGCTTGCGGTAAAATACAAGCTATGTTACAGAAAACGAAGGGGCTAGATTTACCAGATCCTCTCAATTCTCACGAACGTCATCCACAAGTCCAGTTCACACAACAAGAACGGGCCGTGTGTCAACCGGGATTCGCTCATCCGATGTTTGAAAAGTTGCATTGAACCAGTTAGCAGTAGTAGTCTCAAGCCTTTCTGTCGACGGCCAGAAATTGGGAACTATATTTGACAGATCTTAGATCAAAGAAAAATTAGACTGTTAACGTATGCCAATCCATGGAGAGGGAATTTTGCCCACATGCTCGGTCAACACTTTTAAATGAACAGACTGTCTTGCGTTAAAATAATGAAGCTATGAGTAAAGATTGTTTGAATATCGGCGATATAAACTAAAGATGGTTAAACTTGAAGATAAAATGTGACACAAAAATAACGTAGGTTTCGCACGGTGCTCGGATTTTTACTCGGAAGACAAAAGTTTTCGACCCGACAGAACCTTACTAGATATTTATATATATAAGAATGGACAGTAAGGAAAGAAGCACAAAATTTGAATCAGTACACATGCCAATGTGACCTGTGAGAGAAAACGAGCAACTTTCTCACAGTACTATCCT
>Ga0153986_1000171_pt1 | contig 20809 bp, 22 predicted proteins | sample TSGA070MetaG_FD_104724 | JGI IMG/M metagenome (GOLD analysis project Ga0153986, IMG submission 104724) | Attine ant fungus gardens microbial communities from Georgia, USA - TSGA070 MetaG | ecosystem: Host-associated > Fungi > Mycelium > Unclassified | place: USA: Georgia, Alexander Wildlife... | reverse complement strand
GTTCTACACTGTCTATGTAAGATGGTCACCTGACCTGTGCTATTAATAGATTTTGTTGTGTTATAGTCCATTAAGTTATCTAGGAGGCCTTTGAAGGCCAGTGAAAGTCTGGGGTTCGATTTGGAGTCATGACAACACAGTGGTGTCAGTTAAGCTTTGTTATACTGTCAGGTCCTGTCTCTAGATGGACTATTGCAAAGAGACTGAATATAAATCAGGTGTAACCCTATGATACTCAGGAAACTAGAGGGATTTATTAACTAGGAAAACAAGAAGCAAGAGCAAGAAGGACAAAGACTAGAAGTGGACTTAATTGATAACAAAGCTAAGGGTTCTCTGATAATTTAGTCACTTTAAGTATAGCAGTAATTCTGAGTTTGATGGAGGCTTGGTAGTATTATATATTACCATCCAAGTCAGGAGGGTAGTCTACTAAGGTAAGCAGCTAGGGAAAAGAGAGGTTTTGTCATAACCCCAGGTTATATTAAAGAGCTTAACGATGAAGGAAGGTTAACTGGAGAGGGATATTCAAACTATGAAGTGATAGAGAAAGAGCATAACGAGATGGGAGAGGTCTGTGACCCTTATGAGGGTCTATAGGGATATATTAGAGAACAAATGGACAATGGACTAATTGGTTGATGTAGGAGTAACAGTACAAGTACAAACACTGTATAAGTATATAGTATGATTGTAATTAAGCAAGAACTCCATCGAGTTCTCTTTCTAGCCCTTGAAAGAACTTCCTGAGTCAACCTGGCTTTAGGAGTAAAGTCAGTTACTGACAAGTTTGAGGTGATCTAGGGTCACAGGATGTTACCAAGTCGTGACACACACTCTCTGAATAAACTCTCAAATCTCCTTGTTCACAAGTTCTTACTTCTTATGTAAAGACCAAGTTAGTCGGGATAATGCTTAGCCTTACTCAAGATGGTGGTACCAAGAGAACTCAATAAGAGTTCCTGCTCAATTGTGCTCAGACTCTTATACTACTTTACATGGTCTGTGCACTACTGCCCCACAGATACTCTATGACTCATTCTATGATCCTACAATCTTATCTTATTGATCCATCAAGAAGCTAATCCTACAACTCTAAGTTTAGGTCAGCTAGCCCATTCTCAAGGTCTAAGTCCATGTCTGAATTGTTGTCTACTATTTCTACAATTCTTGTCATGAACCGCCTCTCTGAGGATTGACTAGCTATCATGGCTAAGTCAATATTTATTTTCTTTTCTATTTTCTTTTTCTTTTATTTTCCAAAAGCACCGTGTCCTAATGACAAGATGACTCAATACTGATGCAACGATCACGCGCATGGACAAATGACAGTAAATAGACATTCTTGTATATAAGTAGGGCATAATACAGCGAGAACTCTTATTGAGTTCTCTTTGTCAACACTGACTTAGAGGGCAGTTGGCTTAATTCCGGCCCAGGAACTGAGTCAACCTTTACAATTCTGGGGGAGTCTTCCTCTTCCAAATACATGTCATAGAGTTCTTCAATAGGGTCAAGTCGTTTCATGATATCTTACTTCTTCTCTTGCTATTTTGCTTCTGCTCTGTTGTCTTAGCCTAAACTCATTTGGCATGAAACTCTAACTAGACAATAGATTCTTCACTTTTTCTTAGCTCCCTTGACTGGTAATAGCCAGTGACTCTGTCTTGTAACACTCTTCTAACTCTCCTTTCTTGTAACATCTAGTAACTCTGTCTTGTAACATCTCTCAGCCAAGTGACTCTTTCTAACATGTAACCCAAAGACTATAAATACATGACAGAAGAAAAAGAACAATAGTTCTATTCTTTCTTCTGTTCCTCCCTTTGATTATCTAAACTCCTAAAAGGTTTAGCAAGAAGGCTAGACCAGATAATCTAGCCAGGCTCAAGAGCTGAACTGCTAGTATTGTCCTAAGTCTCAAAAGCCCAGAGTATAACTCTCTTGAAATCTCTAGCCAGAGCCTCCTGAAACAAGAAGGTGAAGAGAGAATACCAGTTGCTTCAGAATCTACCTCAGCTGAGTCTGAGTAGATATTTGGAGTCTTAATAGTTGTTCTCTCTTCTCTTCTCTTGTATTTATAGCTAATCTGTTATATGAACTTGTAACTACAGTAACTAGTATGAGTCATAGGGCTCATAGAGGTGTTACAAGACATGGTAACTAAGTGTTACAAGGAAGAGCCAAGAGGAAGGTCCTAAGAATAAGTCTGTTGCAGTTGTGACATAAGAGTTAGTCTGTGAGGAGATGCTCCCCAAAAGAAAACATAAAACAAAGAGAAGAGAAGGTAAGAATGTCACTGTCACAGCAGACAAGACAGGAAGCATCAGTAATAGTCCAGAGTAAGAGAGTGGATCATGGAGTAAGATGGGGTGATGTCAATTTCTCTTGGTTTAGAGTCCCAAAGATAATCAAGCCACTGTTGATCAGATGGTGATAACTCCAGAGTTTCCATAACAGCTGATTCATTGATGAGCTCTAATCTACATTTGTTGAATAGTCTGCACTACTAGTCTTTACAGTTCAGTGTTACCAGTGATGGTCATTTTGGCAATCTGTCCATTAGCATCTTCAAATTCAACCTGAACATCTTTTCCTGTTGAGTTTCCACCATCCTCGTCATCCTCAAATGATTTGCCTTGTTCTGGGTCTAGCGATATCACTTCTACAAACCATTTGGCTCCTTCATCCCATCCAGCCATCTCAGCTTCTGCAAGTGGCGACCTTCCTGCCTTGTTCTTTATATCGATGAGGACAGCACCCGGCCCTGCAGGGAACTGTACTAGCTTTTGGCTTATGATAAGATGTGAATTGAGCGTCGCCCAATGTAAGGGCGTGGATCCGGAATTGTTCTGAGCCGAGAGCAAGGATGGAGAGACAATAGAAAGCAGATAGTTGAGAACGTCTAAGAACATCTTGTAGAAATTAGTGACCTTCCCTTGTAAACACTATGCTTACCTTCGTGTCCATTAGCAGCTGTCATATGCAGTACAGTGTTGCCATTGTCATCTTTGATCCGAGATACTGCCTCCTCTCCAAATTTGATTACAAATTGTTGGATGTCCTCAAGATCACCATATCTGCACGAGAGTAAGAGCTCGTCCTCCTCGTCATCTGTAGGTACAGCCATGCCTGGTTGTTTGTGAAATGAATGAGGAGAGAACGATTATCCCGATCGATTGATCGGCTGTGCCTGTACCTTATATCCAGCCAATCGTCATCTACTAAAAATTTGACGCCCGTACAAAATAAAATACTGTGTTCAACTCAAGGACTCGTATTCCTGCAAGTGTTTCAAGTTGCCTTGAGGCTAAATTCAAAATACTTGTTTGATAATTTCAAGACAAATATCCACTACAAAGTTACTAAAGAGCCTTGTCACCAGGCTTCTCTCCTATTCATTTCATCGGGAAGTAGCTACCTAGAGTTAATTTTTGATTTGACATGGTCATCCATTATCATCCGTACAATCCTCAGTGCATTCATTTATAGAAGTGCGCATACAGCAGATCCATGAGTTGTCAATATAGCAGTCCTATATCTTACCTGCGACTTACCTGCGAAACATTCCTGACCGAGGATACTTTCATTTCTCGGATCGGGAAATTGCCAAGATATTGACTCAGAGAAGATCATTATATTATATTCTTTCATCATGCCTCATTCCGCAATCCCTTAGATTTCTGAATGGTCTTCTGGAAAATCCAAACCCTCAATGAAGGCTGTTCTGTCGTTATACAGCGGGCCTCCAAACTGCAGGGTCGAATTCATCCGAGACGCTCTAACTCATGCTCGTTTGCGCCTGGAACAAGAACCATAACACTTACCGACACTCTGGAAGGTTTTTGAAATTTTTGATGTTTTCCAGTTGAAAGAATGGCTCCGGTGTGAAAACGAACTCTGATAATTGAAGTTTGAAGCATGGACGTTCTGGACAGACATTGAGCAGGACCTCAATCGCATGGCGTTATAACGCCAATTTGTTCAGAAAGGTTTCTGGAATGCTTTGGGAACTTTGCTATAGAATAAGTTAATGTATCCATCTCGTCTGACAGAACGTAAGCAAGCCTTGATTTGTATCATACCAGAGAAGTCCAAGAACTTTGCTCCCGAGAGCAGAGCTCAGCAGTCAAGTGAGTGATTTGTATCCATGCAATATCCCGGCATTGACCGCCGGGCATTGACTCTCTCCCTAACTTTGTTCCACCTTGTGTTTATGCTTAGACCTCCTCGTTGCGAGACGGAGCCAGGAGTAAAACTCTACTGACGGAAATGACACATCGTTTCATTTGAGAAACTTTCAACCGCGAATGGTGGAAATATACCATCAAAGAAAACGTCCGTGGAGGCTTGTCACTGTCAAGAGATTTCGCAGCCAAGATCAAATGGAGATTACGACCCTTTTCAGAGGAAATTCACGCAGAAACGTGTATCCTGCAAGTAGTTAGGCTTCAATACGATGTTTGTCCGTCCATATGCGGTGATTAAGGTAACTCTCCGAAATGCTCGAATAACATCTGATCCAGAAATGCGTATGGCTTGGAAAAATGCATTATGTATTGCATGCTTGACTCAGGGTCCAGACACGCATTGAATCAGGACGATAAGTGACAAGAGAACATTGATAGCTTGAGTTTGAGTTACACTGTCCGAAATTGATCAAAAGAAGTTACTTTGACTTGTACACTGAAAATTTGGGACAATCCTCGTGCTTGCATGGTTTTGTGCGGAAGTGGGACCTTTGTTGTCCTATTTGAGATTGTTGATAACCTCCAGGGTTCAGTAACTCATTGAAGTCTCTTTCACGTTTTATCGCTTCCGGGGACTGAATCATCAATTACTCAGAACACTGATAATGGTTTGGGTAACACGGCCGAGCTTAATGGTGCATGGTCAAAGCGGGTTCACTTGTGCTCGCACGTATAAGTACATCTACCGTCAGAAAATCTGCAACTGCATCCATGGTTTTCGCACTTCCTCTCGATATCGTCATTACACCTCTTTCTCATGAGCTCTACCAAGAGCTAAGCTCGACATGCCGAGGTCCTGTCTACCTCAGAGGAGACCCAAAGTATGTTTCGTGAAGGCCTTAGCTGCCACGAGTCATATCACTCAGACGTTCACAGCTTCCTCGATTATTCTACAATTTTCAACGGCAATGTGATTACTATTGCCAAGGCCGTCGTTTGTCCTCTAGATGCCGAGGATGTCAGCAGGTGGGTGTTCGGCCATGCCAGAATCGGTATACCGTTGATTTGTATTTCAGGGTTGTTTTATTCTGCAATAAGTATTCTCTCGCTCTCTCCATCAAGGCTGGTGGATATGGCACCGGTGGATGGGCTATTGGTGGGGATATCATTATCGATCTGAACAAGCTTGTCGAAATGGACATTGAACCACCTCAAGAAGATGGAGGCTTCACTAGCCTCAAAGATATTGCTCCTGCTAACAGTAAGGGAAAGAAGGCAGTTAGCGGCGATGCAAGCAATGCGGGAAAGCGTCGCAGAGAGGAAGATGCTGAACTGAGGCATTACGACTCTGCATCCAGAGCTGTTGCTGATTTTCTACGTGGCCCGTCCTCAGACATTGTTCTGCCCCCCAACAGCAGAAGGCGTATTGACCCCCCACCATCTGCTGCGGCCTCGTCTGTGCCATCAAGGGACAGGACGCCATTCTTATCTGCAGACTCGAGTTCGAATACTTCTAGTAATGCTTGGTCTCCTTCGACGATGGCCACGTCTGCTTCTCCTTCTCCCGGGTCCTTTGGTGAAATTGAAGTTACTTCTCAAGAACTGACCAAATCTTCAATGGACGCTTGTTTAACTCAGTCTAATGCCGACCCTTTCGGTTACTTAGACGCACCCACCAATTTTCCGCCTATCATACCTCCCAGGACTGTCCAGTCTTTCTATAATCCCCATGCAATGCTTAATATCTGGGGGGCCGCAAACCCAAATGCTCTTCTGACGGACGATCTTAATGACTTGACTCAAATGAACATGCTTTCCCAGGTCGAACCACCATATGCTCATATCTACGTCACCTTCGGCGCAGGCATGAGGCAGAAGGAGATTGATACGTACACTGCGAAGAATCCCATTGAGGCCAAGTATCCTTCGGGTAATGGTTCCTGCACCATTCCTTATCATGTTCCATTGTAAGTTCATGTCTACCTATGATTTCCGCAGTAGGTTATCCAACTTATTCGCTCTTTGTCCAGTTCGGCTCACCCTGTGGGTTCCTCCATTATGCTCCTCGGAGGTTTTGGCTTCTTGAGTCGTTTGCATGGTCTTAGCGTAGACAATTTAGTCGAGGTAGAGATGGTACTCGCTGACGGCAGGATCGTAGTTGTCAATGAGAATGAGCATTCAGGTATTTTCTTTCCGAAATAACCATCGCTGCAAGCAATTAACTCAACCCTAGATTTATGGTGGGCTCTCAGAGGCGCTGGAACTACTCTCGGAATTGCCACACGATATAAAGCCAAGGCCTTCCCTGTTCCTGTGGTATTCGCTGGAAATCTGATTTAGTTGGTCTACGTTTATATTTCTCAATCTGCAGCACTTACCATTGACTTCAAGTCGGTTTAACAAGGCTACGGCGCCTTCTCTTATCAAGCACTTCCGTGATTGTGTCAAGGGTGCTCCACGCGAATTGTATGCCAACATCCTTCTAACAGCAGGACCCGCGGGAAAAGATTCTTTAATAGTTGTCCAAATGTGCTATGTTGGGTCTCGTGAAAGGGGACAAGAATACCTCGCCGCCATTTCTTCCTGGGACGGGGAGAAGTGTTTGTTGAATGAAGTCGACGAGAAGAGCTTTTTGCATCAGCAAGACAGTGTCGCTCAGGTTTTGAGGGGGAAAGGTGCGTCCTGCTAAACATGCAGACCACGCACTGAAGCAACATTTACTTATTTCAAGCTGGACGCCAATGGTTTATACGTTCTGCGTTGGTTTCTTCGCTTCCAGATGATATTATCAACCAAACTGTCCTGCAATTTGCAGATACCCCTGTTGGTTGCAGTATGTGTTTCATATTTTTGGTGCCTATAGTCAGCTAAATTGCTCGTCGCCAGCCTGGCTTTTTGAACTCGCTGGAGGAGCCATCCCAGACTATGAAGACACATGTATTCCCAAGTCTCAGCGTGAAGCCTCCTTTACGATTGCTGCTTTACACCAATGGGAAATGGAGATTGATGATGACAGATGCAAAGAATCAGCAGAAGAGGTTTGTGCAGGGTGCCTTCTCATGCGAATACCCTTTGAAAGCTGACCTGTCTCCTTTCGTCGTCGACGGTATTGCAGTGGATAGCGGATACGCTTCAACCAGTCCACGTTGGTGGCTCTTTCCCCAGTGTACGTATGTTCATTTAAATTCATTGATCGACTATATATGGGTTTAATTAGTTCCTTGGACGGCGTGAATCCCCTGATAGGGTGAAAGCCTGCTTCGGAGATAGCTGGAAACGACTTCACGAGATCAAAGCTGAATATGACCCCGACAATCTATTCAGGAGCACGTTTTGGCCTTTGAATGCCGACGGTGAAGATGTTGACCCACAGATCCGCGAACCTCCCACCCCTCAACATTTTGATTAAGATGACTCCAGGGGTTTGTTCTGCGCGATGGTCACTCTCTGTATTTTCTGGTTATCTTTTCTTGAGTTGTCATGTCAGTCTGGTAGACGAGTTTTCCTGTATGTCACGGGATGTTTTTCGAATCACAGTGATTTTGTCTGCATTACTAAGACACAGTTTTGGGCTACACTCAAGTAAGACAAGATCTACAATGCTATAGAAGAATTTGTACAAACGACAAGAAAGCAAGGCTCTTTGCCTTCGACTCGAAGAAGAATCAGCAGAAAATGCATAAATATTCGAGTGGGTATAAAAGAGAAAAACTCAAAGGAGGGAGGAAACGAAGCACGGAAGAAAAAACTATCAGCAACTAAAGATGTATAAACTAAATCAGAAAAAAATCAAAACCAAGAAATCGAACAATACGAAAAACCATTCATTCATTTATTGTCCATAAAGAAAACGGGGTATGACGACGAAAAAAGGCACCTTGTACAAGACTATTCCAATAAGAGCATTTTCAGCGAGAATCAAAACGGAAAGAGTTCGTGAATGTACCTATGCTCAATCTTTCCTCTCGCATTGGTATCTTCAATTCATTCAGCATGCAAGCCGCCTTTTACAGCACTTCCACACTCGAATTACACGGCTCCAAAAAACTCGCCAACGCCCATCCTATACTATCCCCTTCAACCCCCTCACTACCAACTCCTCCTCTAATGATACATCTCCGACATAACAGTAAACAATCTTCACCCTCATCCACGATCAATGGTAAATTCGGATGTAAACTCGGATGACCAGCTTCTTGCAATACATCATACAACTCTCCCTCCTTCAATGTGAAAAACGGGAAAGAGAAATATGATAGAGGTACGCTGTTCGTTCCTGAACCAGTGGAGGGAGGTTTGCATGGATGAGTGACTACACACGTGTATTTGGCTGGTTTCAGTGCCCAGGAATCTCGAGGAGAGGGCGTGTGATCCGTAGTTGTCATGCTCGTCAAGGATGAGGTGGTAAAGGTGGAAGAGGAGTGGGAGAGGAGTGCAGGAGTTCCTGTACCGCTGCCCGCAGTAGTGTCGCTGTGGCTATCACGGTTGGGCGTGAAGAATGAAGTTATTGATTTGATAGATCCAGAACGGTTTCGGGAGGCCTTTTCTTTCTCTTTCTCCTTCTCTCCGATCTTCTCTCCTTTATCATGTATGGCATCTCCAGCCCTCTTATCAGACCTGGAAGTACTATGCTCAGAATACCCTTTCCTCCCGTTGGCATCCTCCTCCTTCCCAACAGATTGTTGTCGACTCCGGCTATTACTCCTTTCTTCTTCGTCTGACCTCTCCGTCTTTCTCACAACGGCAGCAAAAGAGCTCGTTATCGTTGCGTCTCTCCTCTCTCCTGGTTTCAAACCTCTCTCACTCTCATTCCCATTGTTATGATAGTCTTCTCTATCTCTCTCATGCCCCTGCTCCTGTCCAAGACCAATCGGACCTGACACTTGAGGCTGATAGAATAATTCACTATCCTCTCCATCACCCAGATCATGTTCGCAGTATTCATCGGCGGCTACTATAACCATAGTTGACCATTCCCCTGCATCTGCATTCGTATGTTCTTCTTCATTAGAGAACGAAGGGCCAGCATTTTCTCGAGACGAACTAGGACGATAATTCTGTTTAAGAGGATGATAAGGCAATGGCATACTCTTTGTCCTTGGTAGACCACCACAAGGAGACGTATTTGAACGTTGAGAATGTCCCTCATTCCGAGAGTTAGCCTTACTATCAACATGGGGACCCGTAGTGTTGACATTCCGACTCTCGGTTGTTGAAGGTCTCCTCTGTTGGTTAGGCGGCTGAGGATGCTGCTGCTGCTGCTGCTGATGTTGATGCTGCTGCTGATGTTGATGTTGATGTCGTGGGATACCACGATAGCTACCAAACTCCCTCTCCCTTCGCCTTTCTTCCACTTTCATCAACATCACTCCATACTCCCTCAAATCCTCAGGGGTAGGTTCAATCCCACCAGTTGTGCGTCTTCGGTGAGGATGAGGATGAGGTACGATATGCCTAGTTACCCCATTACTCAAACTCGAGTTATTATTCCCAGAAGATGAAGGACGATTGGAAATCTTCGGACTTTTTGGTGGTGGTTGATAAGGATAATGATGTCGGACATACTGAGATTCTTGGGAAGGCGAAGAAACAGGACTCCGAGGAGTCGCTTTTGAAGCATCACTACTCTTTCGTTCCGGTACCACCGTCTTATTCTTCTTCCTTTCCTCCCCTTCTCCAGCTGCTGCGCCAGAGCCAGGGCTAGTACTTCCTCCCACACCAAACACATTTTTGAATCCAGCGACAGTCATCCACGATGACCCTCCTCCTCCCCCTCCTCCACTACCACCAGTATCTAAAGACAAATCCGTACTTCGGATTTTTCCACCAGCAGCGGCAACAGCTGCGCTGTTCGAGCTAAGTCCACTTCTGCCACTATGACCAGAAACACTACTGTTGCGACGATTCACATTCGTAGTAGATGGAGATTCATTCTTTTGGTGAGACTTGGGCAATAAGGGAGGTTCATTTGAACCAAGCGAGGTGGGGTTGTTTGATGTTTGAATTGAAGGTCTTTTCTTATCACGTTCATATCCATATCGTTCTCCCTCCTTATCGCGGTCTTGGGCGATCGCATGATCTCTGGAGTGAGGTCGTGGTGAATAATGAGAATGATGATGAGATGATGAGTGATGTGAGTCATGACGATAATCGCTACCGCCAGAATACGACGTTGACGAGTATGAATTGGGAGAATTTGGCAAGATATAACTTCCATAACCGTTCCCGACATCAGAGGGAGAGTAAGATATGGATGAAGGTGAAGAATGCGGTATAGGGTATATGTTCGGTGGAGGAGGGGTAATTTCGCGAGGATGAGCAAACATCTGAAGGTGATGCATTGTATAATACTCTGCATCTGCATCTGGGTCTTCTCTATCCCCTTCAGAACGCAACCTATCCCACTCGCGACGCTCACTACTTGCAACATTCTTCGCTTTCGCCTTCAATTCCGCATGAACCACCTTTGGATCCCTCACGACCGAAAGACTCATCAAAACCTCATTCACCTCACTCCATCTCCCGGACCACACATTTACTGTCTCCTCTCCACCTGCATTCAACTCCTCTTCCAACCTCAACATTTCCCAAAGAGCAGCCCACTGGTCCTTCACTTTCTCCCAAAATTCAGTCTGAATCGCAACTAGCCGGTATATAAAAATTCTCAGCCCTCGATGGAGGAGAGATATATAGGTTGGTAGTTCGGCTGCGAGCTGACCACGAAGAGCGAGGTAATTTGTTGATGCAGCGAGAAGAGAAGGGGGCGGACGGTTTTTTGGGGAGACGGTCATATTCAAGAGGTGATAATGGTACGGCTCCTGATCATTCATGCTCGCTAGGAGCTTGAGAGGTTGAGTCATTGTCATCAGTAAGTGAGCGAGTTCTTTCAAAATTCGCTCATTAATGACCGCCTCGAGATCCACACACAACGGCATGAGATGTTTTTCAACCACAGCAAGATAAGCATCGAATGCTTCGGAAGCCGAAGTGGGTGCAAGACCTATGACTTTTGAGAAAGAGAGAGACCAAGTGCGGAGGGAGAGTATGACATTAGATGTCATACGTGCCCATTCAATGATATTCTTGGCAAATTGCTGGGCAAATTGTTCGATAGCGTGAAGTTCAGATTCAAGATGAGCAACGAGAATAGCTTCCTGAGGCTCTTTTCCATTCTTATCTCCAGTAGCAACAGGACCACCATTACCCGTCACGCGCAACGATTTGACTTTATTCAAACTGACACTAGCAGAAACTGTCATGCCAGGAGTTTGAGGTTTCCTTTTCGCCATCAAGACATCCCTGACGACTTCTGCTCTTCGTCTTCCCTCATTGACGTTGCGAGCGACTTCTTCCATCTGCTTCCTAGCCTCTTTAAGATTGTCTTTATCAGGATGAGAATCAGGTGTTTCTTCGATGATGGCAGTGAGTAGGAGAGGATATTTCAAGAGGCGTTGGACGGGTTTTATGAGGAGAGAAGAGAGGTCCCATGCATGAGAGAGTGAAGAGGCGATAGCCTGAGTATAGGAAAGGTAGTTCTGTAAAGAGGACGTTTGAGTAAGCGATTGAAGGTGATTGAGTGCCGTTGGATGTCGAGTAATGTATTGTTTGTATGGCTGTTCTAGCTCGGGTATCTAGCCCCATTGGTGAATGAATGAATAAAGATATAGAAGATGACACGCACGATGGAAAGAAATAAAGCTCCAACATGATCATTACCTTTTCCACCCTGAAGCAGATCTCCCAATGCCTCCTCGAGTGCCTGACAAAATAAATCGGAAAAAATTGCGATTTCGGTGATATTGCCAAAGATGAGTCTGATGTCGTCTGGAGTCATAGGGGGGGACGAGCCGAGGTCTGCAGAGGGGTTCATGGCGCCTACCACAGACACAGATGGATCAGAACCAGGGCCAGAGCCAGAGCCAGAGCCAGCAGGTAAAGAATGCGAAATGGGTTGACCTAGGAAAAAATTCATGATCATCACCAGTAGAGCAGCGAAAAAAAGTACCAAGAGCTAGGGGTATATGGACCTCACGGACGAGGGCAAGGTCACTGGCATAAGCGCGTTCCGAGGATAAGAGCTCATGCAAGGCATGCTGTCTCTTGGTCAACGGTGGCGTTGCTGCTGTCGTCGTCGTCGTTGTACTAGGCTGCTCAGAAGATCTGTGGGCCATGGCTGGAACAGGGACAGGAGGAGGACGAAGAGGGGAGCGAGGAGGCTTGGTGGGAGGAGAGAAATGAGTAGACACGAGGCTGGCGCCTGCCAGTGGCTCATGCATGTGTTCAAAAGGTGTTCAAAAGTTGCGATAATATGACAAGCGTTATATTATAACTTAAGTAGTGATCAGAATTCCACATGCCTAAATACACTACACCAGCTCCTCAACAATGTTCGTACATCCCGTCTCCCTTTTCCGTTCCCACCGTCTCCTAATCTCGTGCACCGAAAAGCTACTCCCTGCAAGAACTAATATCACTCCCAGATCCCTCAAATCCAGCGCTGCCGTTTGGAAAATCGCTTGCAAAAATGGAACATACACCAATGCAAGTTGCGTGATAAACGATATCGACACAGTCGTTATCAACATCTTGTTCTGCAAAACCCCGCACCCCAGACCCCGGTTCTCCACAGCAGAGACCAGATCAAGGAACACAAAGCATGTAAATGTCTGGTCATGTGGGACTATCAGCAAAACATCCGATGATCGTGCCTGAACAGGATAACTTGCCATCGTCTGCTCCCTCCTCGACATGCCCTCCTCGTCCAGCGCAAATCTATACACAAATAATGTCCCTAGCACGATCATTGACGCACTGAATATTACCCGGTATAACAACCTTCTGGTAATAATCGGTGCATTTTTCTTTCTGGGCGGTCGACGCATGACTGCCGGATCAACCGGGTCTACGCCCAGACTTTGACTGGGCGGTCCTGTTTCAAGAAATATGAGATATGAGTGATCACCGAGTCAATGTAACATACCGTCCATGAGAATATTTATAAACAAGATTTGCATCGCATTCAACGGATTTTCCAATCCCAACATCGTACTCAATGTGATCAGCGTCAACGCGGCAGCAGCAGTACTAAGCTGGAACGACAAAAAATTCTGTATATTATGAAAGATCGATTTCCCTATCCAAGGGGAAAAAAATCAGCCTCAGCTTTACATCAAACTTCAGTCTACTCACCTTCCTCAACAGCAAACAAAATCGTCTCAAATGCATCATCCACTAAAATACAGTCCGCTGCCTCCTTTGCAACATCTGTCCCGCTCTTCCCCATACTCAATCCGATATCTGCCATCTTCAATGCAGGTGCATCATTCACCCCATCACCAGTCATACCCACAACGAACCCTCTATTCTGAAACGCCTCTACAATCCTCATCTTATGTTTCGGCGTTGCACGAGCAACCACCGACATCGATGAACATAACTCGGATAATTGTGAAGATGTGAGTGTGTCGATAGTGGGGCCTGTCAGCACACCCGTATATCTAACCACTTCAAATCCACTAGACTGAGCTTTCCCCACGCGTAACCCCAAATCCTTCGCAATCGATACAGCAGTTTGTTCCGCATCTCCAGTGATCATCACAACATGCACCCCACTAGCCTGTAACAACCCAATCGAATCCACTACTCCTTTCCTTGGCGGATCAAACATCGCTGCGAATCCTACAAATACCAAATTTTCCTTCTCTTTCTCCCCAATGACAGAAGACGTGAAGGAAGACGATGAATTTGGTGCAGGTGAAATAGCTCGCGAAACAGCCCCGGATTGTACCCCAACTGGTATATCCCCATTCACATGCCCACCAGTGAGGGTATCGACGTTACTGGTGGAGCCAACAGGTCCATATCCATAAGCCATGGCAATGACCCTCAAACCCCTCGCAGCCGTACTATGTGCCTTGGTCAAAATCGCCTTCCTCGCGCACGCATCTAAACCAGGTGTTGAATCTTCATTCACGTAGTAGAATTTGCAACTGTCAAGGACGAAGTCGATGGAACCCTTGATATAATACATTTCTCTTGCTGCACTATTAACGACGGTGCCATTTACAGTAGACGAGGGGGAGAGAGCATCGGCATGGATCCCGCTAACAGCCATGTACTTTTGTTCAGAATTGAATGGCTTTTCCGAGAGTCTCTTGAATCCCTGTACCAGATCAGAACCTGAACATTTGAACACTTTTCCGGAAATCTCACATTCCGTCGATCACTAATTCCAGCAACACTGAGCACATTCAGCAGCGCAACATCCGTACTCTGTCCCACAAACACACCGTCCTTGTTCCTCAGGAGAGAAGCATTATTACACAAACTCCCTATTTCTAAAGTTTTTGTCATAGCTGGAGAGATTATTCCCGTGTAAGGTGTAACAGACGACGGGTCAAAGTGGATCGTTTCGTCTACGGCGTAGGCTTCTGTCACTGTTTGTTCATTCCTTGTGAGCGTGCCTAAATGAAAATGCACGTGCATGAGTATAGCGAATTGGCCATAGGGAAATGGGCACCTGTTTTATCTGAACAGATGACTGAGACTGAGCCGAGTGCTTCGACAGAATGAAGCTTTTTGACAATTGCTTTCCTTTTTGCCATGCGCAAGACTCCCAGTGCAAGTGTTACGGTAGTAACAATAGGTAGTCCTTCAGGGATAGCAGCAACCGCCAGTGAAACTAAAGCAGGACTGATTCAAGCTTTTTTTTACAGTGCTGAGAGACATACCGCCAATAGTGAACATGTCCAGCCACGGGCGCTGTTGCAGTACCCCGATAAGACAAATCATCCCAATGATTCCAAAAGAGAGTAGTGAGAGTTTCTTGGCGAGTTCATCCATACTCAATTGCAATGGTGTTCGCTTTTCCTCAACCTGAAAGGGAAGATTTGAGATGACATTGACTGGGAGAGTGAGTAGGCATACTTGCTGCATCACAGAAAAGATAACACCGAATTCTGTATCTTCGCCCGTAGCTATTACGATACCGGACCCACGGCCTACCCGAAATATCAATGGCAAACATTCCTTCGCAGGGCTCGACAACATACCATTCCGAACCAAAGTCCCCATATACGCAATGCAACTTCTGTCCGCCAATGCCGTAAGCGCATCTCCCGGTTGTCCACCACCACCAGAGACATAAGTACACTTCTCATTCGTTTTTCTCCTTGAATTCGTCTCTCCTGTTAGTGAACTCTCGTCAATTTCGAGGTCTACTGCATCAGTGATCCGGATATCTGCAGGTATACGATCGCCAGTGGAGAACTTGACCAAGTCGCCTGGGAGGAGTTCGTTTGCAAGCACGTGTGTTGTATGGTTTTCGCTGCAAGGCATGAAAAAATGGGTGACAAAGTGGGAGAAGGAGAGACACGAACCGGATGACATGACAATGATGGGGGACGAGTTTATTCAGTGCTTCAAGACTCTTTTCTGATCTTCGTTCTTGCACGAAGCCCACTGACGAACCAAATCATTGAGATCTGCTTGTTTGACCAGAAGCAGAGACGCACCAGTCAAGACGATCAGCACAGCAACCGTGATACTGATGGCGTCGTCTACATTACCCATGAGTGCACTGACGGCTGCACTTCCACATAGTAGCAATATGAGGGGCGACTCGTATATTGTTTTGAGAAATTTGAGAAGGAGCGGTTCTGGCGCGGCAACTGAGAACTCGTTATATCCGTGCTGTTCGCGCAGATGAGGTATATCGGAGTACAGTAAACCGGACGTTGAGTTTGTGCGATAATAAGCTACTGTGTCCTGGGCTGATCCATGAAATACACACGTTTTGATGGCTGCAGAAATACGCACTTCGACACTGCAGTGAGCGAACTGAGCCGACAAAGTGTCTTTCTTTTCCTCCTTCTGCCTAATAACCGGCAGCACACCAGTGTGGCGGTCAGCCGTCCCCGTCAGCGCCAATATTGCGCGCGTCCACAGACTGTTGGCCTCGATACTGGAACTGAGGGCAGCACCATCCGAGTGATGCCTTCTGAGCGTCGTGCTATATGCAAAATGGTCCTCAACATTAGGTGTTTGCAGAGAGAAATACGATGCAGCTGAGGGAGATTGGTGGTAGTAGGCCGAAGCTTCGCTATAATGTCTTGCCTTGAGTTTTGTGTGTTTTGTGCCCATGGCTGCCGGCGGTATGTTTTGGCTCTGCATAACGCCGGGATCGTCTGGGCCGAAGACCGGGCCGTGCAAGCATGCATCTTTTCTTTATATATATATATATAGGAGCCACTGGAATCTTATCTACAAGTTTCTCCCATGTCGTTTGGCAAGACGGTCACTCTATCCAACGGAGACAAACTTCCTAGGATCGGGCTCGGTACTTGGTTGTCCGAACCCGGCGAGGTGGAGAAGGCGGTACGTGGTCAACACAATCCGTCCACCATTACTCATCATGTATTCTAGGTCGAAATCGCTGTTCGCAATGGATACCGTCATCTCGATCTTGCAATGATCTACCAAAACCAGGAAGAGGTTGGCCGTGCTTTGAAGAAAGTAATTCCTTCCGTTGTCAAGCGCGAGGAGCTCTTCATCACGTCCAAACTCTGGAACAATGCTCATCAGCCGCAGCTCGTAGAGAAGCAGCTCGACCAGACCCTCACTCAGCTTGGCCTTGATTTTCTCGATCTTTTTTGTCTGTGTAGTTATCCATATTTACGTATTATTTCTCATCCTCTTTCTGTCCAGTGGTCCATTGGCCCGTGGCATTCGCCCCCGGTGACTCCCTCAATCCACCCCATCCCACAATTCCAAATGAGATAGAGCTCAACGAGACAATTTCTCTTGTTGACACTTGGAAAGCCATGATTGCTCTTCCAAAGTCCAAGGTCCGCGCTATTGGTGTATCCAACTTTGGAATCGACGCTATGGAAGGCATTACCAAGGCCACTGGTGTTACTCCCGTAAGTCAAATCTATTCCATATATATTTATCCATTCTCACGGGAAACCAGGCTGTCAATCAAATTGAAGCTCATCCTCTTCTTCCGCAACCCGAGCTTGTCAACTATTGTAATGAAAACAACATCCATATTACAGCTTATAGCCCTCTTGGCCACAACTGTGCGTCTCTCCGCTTTCTCCTTCCTTCTCTTTCATGACACACTGACCCAGTGCGTGGCATCGCCCAATTGACTGAGCATCCAACCGTCGTTGCCATCGCTCAAAAATGTGATGCCACACCTGCCCAAGTTCTCATTGCCTGGGGTGCTCGCCGCGGTCAATCTGTTATTCCCAAATCTGTGCACGAAGATAGAATCATCTCCAATTTCAAGGAGATAGAGTTGAACGATGAAGACTTTGCCAAGATCTCAAGTATCGGCGATGGTCGTCACACGAGGTGAGCCAAATGTCTCTTCTTTGGGATGATACTGATGGTAGTGTATTGTAGGTACAATATTCCAATCGGGGATCAAGTGAGTTGGTCGATCAACATCTTCAACGATCCATTAGAGAAGGATGCCAGGACTCAGATCAAAATTGTTTAAACAAATTGTCGATTACGTATTTGAAAAATGAATGTCACCCTTAGCATACTGTTGCAAGTCTGATAACCATCGGCTGATTGATAAGATATATCGATATAAAATGATATAAAATGATGTACAGTTGAAACTTTGAACTTGAAAAGACTTCAGTTAATAAAATATATGAATTCAAAACTATTCTATCATTTTAATAAAAATGAAAGTATTATGGTCTGCCACCATGCCCTGTGTAATATATCATTGATTGTTTTTTAAAAAAAGACAGGTTATACAATCTAACACTATCAAATGCTGCGAAACTCTATCGAATTCAAAGCAGCAACCTGCAAATTGGTCAGCTGCACAAAAGAGGTATTTAAGAAGGATAGGCCATTATTAGTCTATGTTGATCAGTAAGCTTGTGTTTTTTTAAAAATTCAGCATTTCTATTCCATGACATACAAGCTAGTACTGAGACACAGAGAACCTAAGATATGGCCTGTTGTCTGGGGCGTGTCTACAAGAGGCCAGGGTAGACGGGGGAGCCTGTGTTGAGAAGAACCTCACTCCAGTGGCCAAACATCAACAAGTGGTCCGTGCGAAGTCCTGCACTTGTACATAAACAACGTGTGATCATATGAACAACTCATACTTACCTTGATGGCATAGGCCCCTTCAGGGAACCGGGTTTGTGGGCCGTGGAGGCCCCCCATAGCACGGCGACCTTGTCCTCAGGGGGAATCTGCAGCTTGTATGGGCTTCGGCTCATGCACCGTCCTAATATTTTCCTGTCCTGCTTCGGCCACTCTGGCTGAGCAGGCTTTTTTTTTATGCTAGTCAGTCGTGCTAACCCTAACCCTACTTCAATTTGAGAACCAATGGGAGGCTCGGGATTACGGGTAGTTACTTAGTCGAGCTTTAGTAATTTTTGCCACTTGTCGTCTATTGTTGTATAAGATGCGAAACTTGGTACTTGTTGCGAATACCGTAATAACGCTTGAAAATCTTAATCTATCAGCTACAACTGTGGATCTGGATGAAAATGTCTTGTATGCGATTTCAGAGAACCAGAACCTGGACGGCGAGGTGGGTGTTGAGATCTGGAAGATTGGCAGTTTCAGGACAGATGGCTTGACCCAAGTGCGCATTAACTCTCAATGGTATATCTTTCTTACAGTCTTTCAAAGGAGCCTTCGTTGGTGACAGTGTTCTCTGTGACTGCATCATCTTCGAATCCTAAAGCTATAGTGTCATTTAAATTCATAGCGGAAACGAGGTGCATCGTTATCATCACTTGCAGTGGAGATATCACTACGATATCTCTTGAAGATTCTGAACCTATCGTACGCCTCCAAATATCTTTACACAACCGAATATGATTAAAGCAATCGCTGTAGTCAGATGTACAGGGAACTGTCGAACCCGGTATTCTTGCTGCATCTTGGGCTCCTGACGAATCGTTGTTGTTGTTGGTGACAGGTGAGTGTATTCAGCTTCAATAATTGTACGCAGTTCTCATAGATTTCTTGTAGGTGAAGGAAAGCTTATTTTGATGACTTCATCGTTCGAAGTTTTTTCTGAAGTGCCCATTCATACGTCTGAATTTGGAGAGGGTGGGTTTCCTTGGAGCCATGACATTCATTCCATCTCATGTCCCTTCCAGACACACTCATCAATGTCGGTTGGGGTTCGAAACAGACTCAGTTTCATGGTTCACTCGGAAAGGCCGCTGCACAAGCAGCAAAAACGAAATTAGGTTCAAGTCCAGATGATGATGGCCTCCCAAGAATAAGCTGGCGTGGGGATGGCGCGTTCTTCGCTGTTTCCTCCCTTGCACCTTCCTCTTCTGAGGGATTCTTCAAGCGCATCCTTCGAGTGTATGACCGTCAAGCTGCCCTCCAATCAACGTCAGAAGACGTGCCTGGGCTGGAACATACTCTTGTTTGGCGACCCTCCGGAAATTTGATTGCAAGCACACAAAGGTTTGGGATTGAGGGCGGAGGCGCTGGAAGAGTGGAAAGACATGATATTGTATTCTTCGAGCGGAACGGATTGAGACATGGAGAATTTGGTTTGAGGGTGCTGGATATTGGTGGCAAGTTTAAAGAACTGGACAGTGGGGATGAGAGGAAGTGGGGATACAGAGTCAAGGAACTCACTTGGAGTTCTGATTCAAATATCCTGTCTATCTGGATTGAACATGATGATGGAGACATCGGTACGTTTTCATCTCATCAAATATCGTTTGCTCAGTGTGATACAAGTGCAACTTTGGACGATTGGGAACTATCACTGGTTGGGTTTTTTCCAACTCAACGAGTTGTGAGGTAGTATTGAACTTTTTTCTTTAGGTATCTAAAGCAAGAGATCGCAGCACCAACACTACAAGTTGGAAAACCAACAAGGTTTACTTCCGTTGACTGGCATCCTGAAAATCCATCCCACCTTATCTTAACTACACTCAGTGAGCCCTGTGCCATTCAACGTCTCTTCATCTCATAGTTCCAAGCCCAGATCGTTCATAGAGCGTATGACTGGGAAACATTTTCATCGATGTCGCAACCTCCATTCGATTCTGGCAATGTTGTTGTTTTTGATGGGTGTACGCTGATAGCTTCTCCCGATTCCGATAACCATCTTAATATATTCCTTGGCAGCATCTATCCTGCTCACACCATTCCGAACCCAAAATGTTCCGCCGCCGATGTCCTCTGATCGCTTCCAACTTAATCCTACTTTACCGCTGCACGTAAAGTACGCAGCCAAAACACCTGTTCATGCAAGCTTCTCTCGTGACAATGACGCTCTGGCAGTCCTCTGGCAGACAGGCTACCTTGAGGTGTGGGAGATGCACACTCAGCTAGGCATTGGTCGCGGTAAAGTCTACGAACAGATAAAAGCTTGGTCTGGATTCATGATTGAAGAGGACACGGTTGCGCAATGGAGGCAAGTCACGTTAAAGTCGCTGTCAACGATGTGGATTGTTACTGTACTCGGTTCACGCTCCCAGCAGGATATAATAGGTATGATCAGGCTAGAGCGAGAGGATGCGTTGAAACAGACCTTTGAGTTGAAGAAACGTAATCTGAAAATTCTAGATGATGGAGGAGAATATATACAAGAACCAGAAGGGGGT
>Ga0153986_1000168_pt1 | contig 20979 bp, 27 predicted proteins | sample TSGA070MetaG_FD_104724 | JGI IMG/M metagenome (GOLD analysis project Ga0153986, IMG submission 104724) | Attine ant fungus gardens microbial communities from Georgia, USA - TSGA070 MetaG | ecosystem: Host-associated > Fungi > Mycelium > Unclassified | place: USA: Georgia, Alexander Wildlife... | reverse complement strand
GGGTGGTGCGACCCCCGGTCATGCTTCAATTCGGCAAGTTGGTCGTACTCCAAATTCTTATGGTACGCAGACTCCCTACGGTGCAGGACGGTCTGGTCCTCCTTATGGTCCTCCTATCCCTCAAACCTACGGTTACCAAACCCCTTCCCATCATCCACCTTCCGAGTATCTAAACTCACGTTTTACGACTGGTATTCACCCTGATCGTGTTCAAATGATACAAAATCCAAGTCAAGGTCCAAGTCAAGGATGGGGTGGGTCCTGGAGTTGATCTCTATAATGCTTCTACTATTCCCTTGTTTGTATCAACGTTTGAATGATAGGGAAATGTGTATCATATAGAATTAGGATTTAATATACGTTTTAATTTACAAAGTTGACCTTTTTTAAGACAACCAATGACAACCAATATGACTGGTTATATGGAGTAAAAGTTTTACATGATTGGCTTGACATCATGTACAAAAACTGTTTTGGTCGATTCACCGTGCCATCCCCGGTTGCTACTTGCGCTGAGGAGAAAACGGCATCCAGGGTCAACAACTACAACACGAATGAAACCAACCACATAAACACATAGAAGAGAAACATACGCATCTGGGAAACATATCCTCCATGGTGCCCAGGGATGATCTTAAATTGTACCCCACCTCTAGGCCTACCAATTTCAGGCTCTTTCGCCTCCGCAACGTTCCAAAGCCGTAGGTTATCAAATGAAGCACTGTTAATACATCACGTGAGTGTACAATTGTAGCAACATTATCTCGACAAAGGATCACCCAAAATTGAAGTCAGACAGAGGAGTTGAAAGACTAACCAAACTAAATGACGGCAATCTGGAAAAGCAACCACGCAGGAGACAACTCCGGAGCTGGCAGGATTCCGAAGAGTTTTGAGAAGACGAGGGGTGTTAGAAGGTCCTGACCGTCCAAGCAGTCGTACATCCCAAACATCGACCGTCCCATTCCGCCTGCCAGCATAAATTTGGCTGCCATCGGCTGACCAGCATGCCTGCAATATAAGAGACGAGTAAATGAGGACTTGAACTTGTTCATCAAGGGGCGAGTATTACCGAAAGACACCAGGGGGGAGTTTTTTCGTTGAAGCTAAGTCGACCGACACCTTTTCCTGGTGCATGCGTCCTCCTATCCCAAAGTATAACCTGACCGTCAATTGAAGCTGTTAACAGTAGGTCTGGTGAGAATGTTGCATAATTCATTGGGTCGAGAAGAGGAGGTGCATTCTTGGGCGGCGTTACCGTTGCAAAGGAACGTGGTACAGTTGGGAGAACCGTTTGTGAAAGATTCTGCCGACCAGGCATGGCGATCTTACTCTCCAGATGTGTTTGTTCAGGTTTAGGATGTTCCTCCACCAAATTCATATCTCCATCGTCTCCATCGAAAAGGGGGTCAAATGAAACGTCTGATTTTGCATCTGAGTCGGCCACCCGAGGTAGATTCTCCGCATTCTCTAGCTTTGTATTAGTGCCATCGAGAAAAGACGTATCGAGAGGGAGAGCATCCGAGGCTGACGCATTGGTTGAATCCGGCATGGTATCTGATGTTGATTCAAGATGATTCTGAGATTTTTGCGTCAAATCGCTGGGCTGTGGTTCGTGCTGCTCAGTACGAGCTAGTCCAGGAGTTCCAAAGTCAGAGAAACCAGAATTTTGTGGTCGAAGAGCGACTGCAGTCAACTGGGCACCATGTGCGATGAAGTTACGGACACCCTGGCCAGTGTTCAGGTCCCATTGCTGAGAAAACACCGCTTGAGCTTCTCAGAGAACCGACAAGACAGGATGCTCACGATCGCTTGGCCATCCCAGCCTGTACTGAAGAAAGATTTTTCATCGTAGTCGATTGCAAGTGCTGAGATCGGGCCCCTATGACCATTCATGACATGACAAAGGTGACCGGGATCATGTCGCACCGTGAAAAGGTTGATATGCCCGGCCTGGGTAAAGCTGCAATGATGAATTTAAATAAACACTGGGAGATTCACTCACATCAGAGCCTCCAAGTGCCCAAAGAGCATCTGAATGCATGGTCAAGCTGTACACTGGTGCTATGCCAAGATCATCGTTCACTATCGTCCCATTCGCCTTCCTTGGATCAGGCACTGCAGGATTCTCCCACCAACAGTATAACTGACCAGCTTTCATGAGGCCCTCAACGACACCAGAATGATGCCTTTGAGGTGTGGAAAGAAAGGTCTTGCCATTGAGACTGGCGAATATATCATAATCACGTATGTAACCATCGTCAGCGCCGGTGAGGACATGAGTCATGCATGCCGAAGAAGCAAGACAGTGCACAGGAACCGGGTGAGGCAATGCACATACTGCCTCAGCAGTGAACGACCTTGGATGAGGAAACTTCGGATCTAGAGGGCAACGAAGAGCCTGGCGTCTCCTCGCAGCAGGAGATGGCGAACGTCTGAGTGAAAGCTGGGAAGCTAAGAAACGGTGCCCTCAGCCGAGATAGAGCAGACTTTTTCGAGCAGACTCTTACGTGTAATGATATGTTGGGAAATCTTGGCTTGACCAGCTGTGGATTTTGTTGTAGTCGGATGTGGTAGAGAGATTTGTGTTGCCGAAACATCGATTGGGATCTCATTTCCAAACTCTTCCTCTTCTTCCTCTTCCTCTTCCTCTTCTTCCTCCTCCTCGTCTTCATCATCTCCTTGTTCCTCATCTTCACCATCGTCTTCATCCTCCTCTCCTTCTGAAGATTCCTGTAATTTAATGTGAATGGATTTCGATAGGTGGCTGGGAAGAATCTTCGAGTACGTACATACATACCTCGTCGCTGTCCTCTGTTTCATCATCTTGTGCGTCAATAAGAACATTTTCGTCTTCGTCATATTCTCCTTCCGATTCCAAATCTTCAAGTCCATCCTCTTCAGAGTCGCTCGTCATGATAGTTGATGTTATTGAATCTACCAATACCTTTCATTAGGACCGAGGGCATCACGTGCTTGTAATAATGACAACTGTACAAAGATTTACACAATGCAACCTAAGCGGGCCGGTTGATTCGTTGCTCACCTCCTCATTTCCAACATGGTCCTTGCCGACCTAGGGCGCAAGCTCAATGCGGCACTGTCATCGCTCAACAGGACACCAACTGTAGATGAGAAGGTAGCCGCCATATGCACAGTGGTTGGCCTTTTGACACCGATCCACACAGGCCCTCGATACGATGCTCAAAGAAATAACAGCTGCTCTGCTAGGGTCAGATGTCAATGTTAGGCTTGTTTCATCCCTGCAAAAAAAAGTGAAACAAAAAGTAAAGGCATTGCTAGAACAAAATGCCGGCGATAAAAGCAAAGAAATGAACCGGAAACACCTCATCCAGAAGGTGACCGTCCTCGAATCCCCCTCCACTTTTCAGCTTCTAGCTTACGAACTGTAATCGATTAGGTAGTATTTGATGAACTTGTTTCCCTTGTTGATCCAGGTGTTGAGCCCTACAAACCCAAGAAAGGTCAGTCCAATGTCATCATGCTCGTTGGACTCCAGGTATGTCTCTATATCGCCCTCCAGCGTCAATCTCAAACAATTCCAAAAAAGGGCAACGGAAAAACAACGACCTGCACGAAACTTGCCGTTCATTACCAGAAACGTGGCTTCAAGTCTGCCATAGTCTGCGCAGATACTTTCCGCGCTGGCGCATTTGACCAGACCCGCCAATCAGCAACAAGGGCCAAAGTCGCCTACTTTGGCTCTTATACAGAAACCGACCCTGTTTCCATTGCTGCCCAAGGTGTTTCCAAGTTCAAGAAGGAACGATTTGAGATTATTATCGTTGATACTTCAGGTCGACATAAGCAGGAATCTGAACTGTTTCAGGAGATGGTACAAATTGGTGATGCTGTCAAACCCAACATGACAGTGTTGATCCTGGATGCCAGTATTGGACAAGCTGCTGAAGCACAAAGTAGAGCATTTAAGGAAAGTGCGGATTTCGGTGCTATCGTCGTAACGAAGATGGATGGTCATGCGAAAGGAGGAGGTGCAATTTCTGCGTACGTTGCATGCGCTTTGAGGTAGCAGGTTTCATTCATCGCTTCACGAATCCAGTGTTGCAGCAACTCAAACGCCCATAATTTTTCTGGGTGTTGGGGAGCATCTTCATGATCTCGACCGCTTCTCCCCTCAACCATTCATCTCTAAACTCCTTGGCCTTGGGGATATGCAAGGTTTGATGGAACACATGCAAGATCTAGCAAGTCAGAATCCCGACAAGCAGAAAGAAATGGCTAAGAAGCTCGAGGAGGGTAAATTGAGCATTCGTGACTGGCGCGAACAAATTCAAAACGTCATGAACATGTTTGTTTGATTCCTGGAATCTCTTCGAGGCAATTGACTAACTTTGAATTCAGGGGACCGATCAGTAAAATTGCCTCGATGATTCCTGGATTACCACAAGAACTTCTACAGGGTTCTGATGAAGAGGGTTCGCAAAGAATGAAACGCATGATTTATATTACAGATAGTATGACAGCTGCTGAACTTGATTCTGACGGATCACTCTTTATGGATTTTGGCAAAGATGGAAAGCCTGTCGGACTCACATGGAGAGTTACTCGTGTAGCGCGGGGAAGTGGTACGTGTGTCCGTGAAGTTGAGGAACTGCTCTGTCAATATCGCATGATGGCCAACATGGCAAAACAAGCTGGCGGCAAGAATGGCTGGTAAGCCTAGGTGATTCATCAACTGAAAATACAATTTCATCATCGTTATAGGCTCCAGGCCATGCAAAAAATGCAACAAGCAACCGGTGGGAAAGGCCGTGGTCTGAATGGAATGCCCACGCCTGCCCAAATTCAGGCACTTCAACGGACAATGCCTCCTGGAATGCTGCAACAGATGCAGCGGCAGCTCAGAAATGGTGGTAGTATGCAAGAGATGATGAAAGCCATGATGCAAGGACAAGGTGGTGATCAACTGGATGTAGAAGAGATGCAACGTACGTTTACAAGTCTTCATTGACAATTGAACTCATTTATGTCAGGCATGATGGCTCAAATGGGTGGTGGACGAGGGGGTCTGGGAAACTTGGGTGGCATGCCAGGTATTGCAGACATGATGAAAATGATGGGAATGGGTGGGGGACGATAAAAACTAGCACTGTTGTGAGTAGACCACTGCCCGAAGTGATATGTAGGATTAATATGCAGAGTAGGTGTACATGTAAAATAGATGCAACCACAATTCCCAAGACGCCCATTGTATCATCAAATTATCTATCCTGCCTCCCCCACCTTTTCTTGATGTTTGAAGCAGCTGATACATTGTTGAATATAAAACTGGAAGTATGCTTATCAGAGCCTGTCGTTCTGGACACAAACATCGTTCCTGCGAACATAATCTATATTGTCGTGTCAGCTGGGACATAGTATCTGGGTCAAGAGAGTCGACATACTGCCCACAATCCCCATACTCCAATAATGAAGGAAACAATAAACATGGCCAAAGCAAGTGACCCAACTGACGTTGTGTTCCATGCCAAAAACGCGGATAGGCTGGCAGCAGCGGTAAGGGATCCGAGAAGAGGTTGATACGGTTGTGTCAGTGGTTGGACCGAAGGCGCAGACTGAGGGGTAGAGGGGATCTGCGTGGAGGCATTAGCGATATATGGTTCGAAAATTATAGCTAAGTCCGGGCACTTGCATTTAACACGAGAGCCAGTGCGATGGCACACAGCCATATACCGAAGTGAAGAGCAAGAAATGACTCAAGAGCAGTGAGCGAGCTTCGATATCCCCAGGCCGGTTCTGAGATGAAGAGCAAAAAGCGAGGAAAAAAGACGAGACATGAAGCCAACACCAGCAGTCTGTAGAAGAGATGGGTCAATTCGAGACTCAGAGTCAGTCCGGATTGAAGAATTTCACAGGGCAGCGGAAGTCCAAGACCATGTTGCGAGTGTATCCGCGGGCGAAGAGGGCCTATTGGGAGAAATGGGTTGCTGCGCTGGTTGGGTTGTGTGCAAGTCGGACATGCGGTTACGTCATATCACTGTAACCTCTTGCGATCGATCTACTTTGGATCTGTTCTCCACCCACTCATTATCGAACTGACTGCGAGATTCAGAACCGTGATTCGTCAACAAGATCCCTCTGCTTCGTTTTGGTCCTTTGGTCAAGCCTAATTAACACCCGGTGTCTACTGTTAATGCAATAACCTGCTACTGGTTCATCCAGTTTTACCCGACTAGACGTCAATGGCGGGGAGTCAGATCACATTCTGATATTGGGATTTTGAGCCCAAGGTGTCCTCTTATTCCACTATCCACATCGAACTGCTGAGGCTTCGTTTTGCTCTTCTTTTTCAATTTTCTCTACGTGCTCGTTTTTGATGCTTCTTCGAATTTCTCTGCGTCGATTGACATGCGACAACCATAGGTGAGATACTTCTAACCACCGATCAATTACAGCGGTTGTCTCTTCCTACATCGAAGCTTATATTCTTCTCGCTCAACCTCCCTCTGTCCAGGAGTAGTAGATTAGTATGTATCAGATGGTGTACCTTCGGTCGATTCCCGCTGGGAACCCGCTGCCTAACATCAAACATTGTAAGAGTAAGAAATACCGTCCATACTATGCCCAATTCCTTGGTAGATAACTGACACAAAATAAGCGGTTGCAATATCTCTATTCCTTCAGTAAGTAAACACAAACTAACGGCCGACACTCAATTTCTACGAACACAAATGACAAGCACCAGCCGTGATAGGACAGGGAAATATAAGGATGCGGGGAACGAGACATACAACAACAGCATCAATCTGAAGCATCACGATGGAAAGCACAAAGAATGGTATTAAAATCAAAGGAGAGGACGAGCCATTACGAAGACTCAAAGCAAAAGATGCATTGACTTATTATTGAGGCTGCTGGGCAGCATAATCTTGAAGAACTTTGAGAGCTTCTTTGACCTTGCCTTCCAATGCCTCCGGCGATTGCACCAACTGGACAAGTGCATCGGAATCCATCTCAAGTAACATGCCAGTGATCTTCCCAGAAAGGTCACCCTGAGTGCTATAGAAAGACGCTCAGCGAGAAAGGTCAGTTGAAAGTAAAGAAGCTTACGGAAAGATCTTCATGTAGATGAGTTCACCGAGCACTTGTTTCTGCTCCGCGGAGGGTATCGCAGCCAGTTGTTCCGCTGTAATCATGGGAGTTTGTTCAGAAGAAACGGAAACCGTGGCAGCGGAAGCAACAGGTTCATCAACCGGAACTCCTTGAGGACGAGTATGAGGTTTTCTGTGCCCAGGCTGAGGAACACGACCAGCAGGAACAGGAACCTCCGCTGAGACAGCACGCCCGGGAATGGATGTGCCTTGAGGAACGGGTCTGGAAACGACGGCATTGGGAGAAGGTCCGTTTGCACGTGGAATGGGAACATTTGGAAGGGTCGGCGACGAGCCCGGACCGCGAGCGATAGAGGTACGGGAAATTCCACGCGGGTAGCTTGATATACCATACGGTTGAAGGGCACCTTGGGGGTAGAGACCGGCCATGGGTGATGGAATGGGAGCAATCGATCCATTTGGGGGGTAACGGCGAGGCATCATGTTAGACTGGCTGTAAGACATCATGCGATTCGCAGGGTATCCAGGTGCAGGAGGATAATAAACTGTATTGTTAAGGTAGCCACCTGGAATACCCGCAGCAGCGGCCTGTTGCATTCTGATCTGATTACGCTGAGCAATTTGACTCTCGAGCTGTTGTCTGCGAACCTCACGCCGCTGGGCGAGCGAAACGTACAAAGGCTTGTTTCCAATCATCTTATTGTTCATCTCGGCGACAGCCTTAGTTGCCTCATCAGGGGAAGAGAAACATACGAAACCAAAGCCCTTCGAAATGCCTTTTTCATCACGCATAACCTTGCAACTGGTGATAGTTCCGAAAGGCTCAAATTCAGCACGGAGTTTCTCGTCGTCAAAGTCATCCTCTAGATTCTTGATATAAAGATTGACTCCTTGATATTTGGACAGCTTTTCGAGTTTGACTTGCTCATATGATTGACGAAGTTCCTCCTCACGTTCAGCCTTCTTCTGGGCGCGAGTTACGAATAGCTTCTTGCCGTAAAATTCAGTGTCATGGAGCTCATCAATGGCCCTTTGAGCCTCCTCGTGGCTCTCGTAGTTGACAAACCCGAAACCCTTACTTTTCCCATCTTCGTTTTCGGCAACGATTAAAGAGGTGATGTTACCCATCCTAGCGAAATGCTCAGCAAGTTTTTCGAGAGTAACCTCAGTATCCAGATTCTTGACGTAAAGGTTGGTAAATTGGGCCCTCATTTCGTCGAGCTTTGACTGGCGCTCCTTACGAGGTGACATGAGTATACTACCAGTCTCAAATGACGCCGCACAGACCTTGCGAGAAACATGATATCCGACATAAACCTTTTTGTCGTTGAGCAACATTCCATCAACCGACTTGATAGCATTATCAGCGGCATCAGCGCGTTCAAAATGCACGAAGCCATAACCCTTGGAGCGGCCGTGCTCGTCGGTGGCGACTTTGCAAGACAAGACGTTACCGAAAGCGGCGAATGTATCATGAAGAGCCTGAATATATTGATGAGATGCACATATACTCGGGTCAAATGTAATAAAACAAACTTTGTTGTCGATACCTTCATCCAAGTTTTTGATGAAAATGTTACCCTGACCAGTTTTACGAAGAGCGGGGTCACGCTGAGACCACATGATCCGGCTGAGATAAGACGAAGCTGTCAAAACATACCAGATGATATATTAGCGCACGTACCATGCACGGTTCTTGATCAGCGAATAATTGAGCTGCTCGAGAGCTCGTTCACCTGAATACAGATACAATTGAGTTACCGGTATTTGACAGGGATAAAAGCCAAAATTCACCATCGGCAGCATTGAGATAGTTGATATATGCATACCCAAGTGAGCGACGAGTGACTGCATCGCGACAAACACGGATACTGTGGAATTATGACTGAGATAATCCACTTGATCAGAAGAAAAATGGCATACCTGGCAACAGGACCAATCATGTTGAAGATTTCAAAAAGCATGGCTTCCGTGACGGTAGGGTCAAGCTCGCCGACATAAAGAGAAGCGGACGGAGCAGACGATTGAGGAGTAGGAGGATTGTAAGGAGCCGCGACTGGCGCAGGGGCAGGGGTAGACTCGACGACCTGGACATTTTCAGGCTGCTGGACAATGGGAGACGACATTTTTTTTAGTGAAAATTGAGGGGTCGTTACTGTTTTATGTCTTTTTTCGACTGGATAGACAGGTCCTGGTGTCAGGTGGACAGTAAGCGAAAATGAGGTATACATACACAGGAAGAGATAACAACACAACCGCTTGAGTTTAAATTTTTTAAGTTTTTATGTCTTGTTTTGGCTTCACCAGTCATCAGCGTCGACAATGACGACGAAGAGAACAGGTCTCACCTTTAATGAGATGGTTGGTTAGAAGAAACTGTCACGTCGCCTGGGCCTCATTTTTGATCACGAAGCTTCAAACTCCGCTTGGCGCTATCATTAGGCTATCATTAGCAACATTATTTGGACGTAATACTTTCACTCGTTTCTAGCATTCAAACACACTCAGACCCTCCAACGAATATGATTTCTTTCAATGAAAATAAGGAGGACCGGAAATCCACTAGAATGGAAAGACTAACTCTCATAAATGGCTCTAGATTTGTAACAGTCATGGCCGAAATCAAGCTCCGACATCACAAGCAACTGTCAGTAAAATCATGCCTGTGATAGAAAAAAAAACTTTGTCTGTCATTATGCCATCTTCCTACAAATTCTCTGAGCACCCGAGCTATTCTTTACATTAGGTACAATATCCGGAGCAGATCCAAAAACAAGGTGGTCAACTCCTGATGCAGCTCCTAGTAGTGGCCAAACTATGAATCTTCGTTAGACCCTATCTCGTTTTTCATTTGTCTGAGATACCTATGCGTCTTTGAACTATCTTTCTGCGTGTCAGGGTATTTTTGCCGGCATTCTCTTTCTAGTTGCTTTCTGAAATGAAACGTTACTAGTCGAATCATTTTGTGGAACATCAGATGGATTGCGAAACCTGTCTACAAGTCCATATAACTTCCCACATGCGTCATCGTTAAACCTATAGCGACTCTAGGGCCCATTGGAGGCTCAAAGGTGAACGCTGAACCTTTGTGTACGGTCTCAAAACTCCGTTATACCGGCAGCTGGTGTTGATGCTCGTTCACTTTCACTTTTACTCTGCCCACCTCGGCCCTAGAACACCGGTCGAAGTTGTAATAGAACGTCTGGTGACTGCGTGTGTTGTTATCATTCAATGTTGGAATAGACTTCTTCCTCAAAAGACGATCTATGCGCGATTCAATCGACTCGAATGAATTGGGGACCATTGCCCTGACATTTAATAATCAGCCAGAATGCCGAGTTCGTTTAATGTATATGAGCTTGTCTCCTGTCGAGAATGTCAGCGACACTATGGCACGTATTCATACCTCAAACTCCCCAGGAATGCTGGTCTGGCGGAAGGCGATGCAATCAGAAGCATAAGTCTTATTAGAGGCTGAAAAAATAATACAAAAGAGCATACAAAAAATAACACAGTGAGAGAACGATCCAACACACTAGAATTACATTATGCATTCCTTCATCCTCGCGTGAAATATGCTTTTGCGCCATGTGTGGCTAGCTCTGCTTTGGCCTGAACAGATCAAAATCGGTCAGACTGGTCACGCACAAGGCCATTTCTCAGAAGGTGCGGTGATAATACTGACCTTTTCCATTGTGTGCCCCGCGGCGTTATGGTGGTTGTATATCTTGAAAACGGATAATTGTCAGAGAATCATACTCTTTGGAGCAATGGAATAATTCAATCAGAGCGAACTTACCTGGACAAAATAGATCGTGTTCCCTACGCCTTGGATCGTCCAACCAACAGTGGCTACAGTGCCAAGGATAGCGGCAACCCAGTGATGGCCGATATACATGCGGATAGTCTGGATCAATCCAGCTGAACCAGTACTGAAGCGCAGATGTGGAGGGGGATATGAGCCTTCGACCTCGGACTTTGACTCATAAGCCAGATGGAACACGCACCTGGGTATACCAATGATCCTGGTGGCAAGAGTGAGAAGGGATTAGAAGAATGCAGAGGATGTGCTCACATATAGACACTGAAGAGAAGATGAAACCCCCCGAAGAAGAAGTACAAGTCTGGGCAAAGAGATTGAATCACCATTGCGGGTTCTAGTCGGCTGGCTTACAGAAGTAGAGGGCTTGGTCCTGAAATCAATCCGAGTCAACATAGGGTCACAACTTCGCGAATTATGTTTTGCTCGCCTTCATATAACCATTATAGATGGGTCTGAGGCTTGACATGAAACGAGGCCAAGTAGGGAAGGGAGATTGCACGTACCGGTACCAGAGGAGGAAGGATAAGGTTCCAATGATGAAGATATAGCTGAATTGGATTAATTAGAGCTTGGATCGACAGGGAATGTTGATGTAACAATATACCCTATGCTGGCACCCAGGTCACTGCCACCGTCTTTGGTGTCGGAGAAAAAGACAAAGAGGCATGCAACCATGTTCACAATCATTGTGCCCAGGAGTACTAACCATAGTTGGTAGAGTCGTGTTATTAGCGGCCGCGAAGGCTCTGGTATCTCGTCTGGGATAGAATGAAATATGAGGGGATAGACTAGGGAAGGGTGAGCGACATGAGTATAGTATTGGGAAGAGCACAGACAGGGGGGCCAGTTGTTTCTGCCGTGCTTGCGTATATGTTCAGATTTTGAGTCAAGTTCAGCCTCTCTTCTCTGGAGATCAGCCTCTCTGCGCTGAAGATCCTCAAGCCTGGTAGAATAAGGATTTTGAGTGGGATCGTCGAAAGGGTTTGTATCCAGGGAGTGAGACGACGCAAATGGGTTTTCGATATAGTTGCCTGAGCAGAGGATCTAAGCACGGAATGCAGATGGACAGCGGCGGAGGAACATACTCATAGTTTCGCCGTCTGACTGGTCGACAAGGACAACGGAGGAGGATGGCCGGTGTTAGCCGGTGTTTATAGCGACCAAACAAGGGTATTTTGGTCCGCAGGCAAGACCGCTCATGGCTATTCGGCTTGGCGGGTGGGTATAAAGTCCTGAGATTTGCTAACGCGTGTCTCGCAGGAACTTCATTTGTCCATCTTCTCGTCTTCCGACTCCAAGTGAGTGCTTTTCCTCGTGCTCTTCCTTCATCTCTCATTTCTGCCCATCAGCCTTCGTTCCTTTATATACACTCCTCCACTCTCCTTCCCCACCGTCCTTTGAGCTAGCCTCCTGTTTCTTTACCTGCTGTCCATCATGCTCAATGTGCTCTTTCTCGCTGTCCTTGCCCTTGCTGCCTCCTCTGTCTCCGCCCTTGCCGTTCCTCGTGCTCCTGATGCCTCCAACTGGCCGGATTCTCTTGAGGTACACAACCAGTGGCCCAGGAAAAAATTATACTCATGTTTTCTGCAGGACTATTCAGCCTATCATGCGTTCTATCTCTCCATTGGGTGTTCAAATAAGCATTCCGATGTTACTTTTTTCAACAAATGCTGTCATCCTCTCCCTGTAGGTTATCTTACTCCTTTTGACCTATGTTGTCCTCATTGCCACTGATTAGAAGGGGGCTGAGCATGATCCTTCTTGCGATTCGTCTACCAGGACAGTCAGTAGCAATTCAGGGTTTGTTACGAATGGCTTGTACGTGAGGCTTCCCATATCCTAGGAACGCATGTATGAACTCTCCGAACAGTGCAACTTTCTTCTACCAGAACGGCAACGCCGGTGCCTGCGGTCAATACCACAGTGACCACGACTTGATCGCTGCCATGGGCTAGTAGTTAACCTTGATCGACTTTTTGTCTATTCATTTCTCACCTAATAGATGTTGAGCGATACGGAGATACGAGCCGAAAATCCAGTCTCTGTGGTAAACGCGTCGAAATCATTAATCCCAAGAACAGAAAGGTGATTAGAATCCTTTCAGCGTCCGAGTTTTTGATCATAATGTTCTTCACAGTCGGTCACCGTCACCGTTGCTGATGCCTGCCCTACTTGTACAAATGCGAATTCCATCGACCTCTCTTATAGTGCCTTCACGAAGATTGCCACAGAGAGTGAAGGCATGGTTCCCAGTGAGTTTATTTTCTCCTTGTGTGAAACTGGGTACCCAACGTACTGATGTTCAATTCAAAGTCTTATGGAAATATGTCTAAATTTCCAAACATAGATTCAATTCGTGGCGCTCCATCGATTTTTCGTCCCCTTTTATCTTGGGCTGGTTCCCTGTGTGACTTTTGATGTCAATGAGGGCCAAATTTATGGTCGTTGTTTTAAGGCTATCGACACCGGGTGACGGTAGAACTCTCCTAGTGAGACCTCGGGTTTCGAATATTCAAGGTTATTGTTGCTCTATATGGTTCCATTTGCAGTGTTATGTTACTCTGATCATGTTGTACAAATTTGTCGGGTGACAATCACAAGAATCAGTTTTTCGAACAACGGCGCCTTGCCTTGAGATTAATTGTTAGTTTTAATTGTTAGGTGACCTGGATCTTGGAGCAATTCCTTATTAGGGGTGAAACTCCTGGATCTATATATATCTATAAGTGCAAACTCTGAACAAACTCTGTGACATACATGAATCCTACCTTGCAACACATCCTTGTAATAGGTGGTAACGGATTCATCGGTATGCATCTTTCTTCACACAAGACAAACTCATGAGCCCTGACCCATCCACAGGTTCTGCTGTATGCAAAGCTGCCATAGCACGAGGGATGCAGGTCACTAGCATCAGGTCAGCCTGCAACTTTCTCCCTTGACGCGGATCGTTCTGACAGGCAGGTGCTCTAATGCTGCCAAACTTCCAACCCGGACCCTGCTAGTTCCTCAGGACAACCGTATCGCACGGCGAAAGGGCACACTCCGGCATGGGCAAACAAGGTTATTGCGAAACTTCCTCTGGCTATGATCCCGGTTCATCTGCACCCAAATGCTCCTTTATTGCAATCACTTGCTGCTCGTTGGCTTCTTTTTCAACCAGTTCTCACATTCTGCGCCTTATCTGCACTAACATTAGCATTGATGGATGCCTTGTACTTGAAATCCTACGATTCTGTTCTATTTTATTTCAGTGGCAGCTTGTTTCTGCTCTGACGTGCATTTCCTTGCGATTGGAAATCTAACTTTTTCTCTGCGGATCGCGTCATTGTAATGCATCGTGGGTGATTCGCTCTTTTCGCATTCAATGTTCACATATGAAGGAGTAAATGCGGACACGTTCTCGTTGTCTTCATGGGAACAACAATTCAGCAATGCGACAATTCGATTCTTTGGCCTCCTTTGCTGTCGAGAATTGATTCATTTCTGAAAAAGGAACTTAGTACTAACGGAATGGGTCTTCCTGTTACTAGGTAAACTGGCAAAAGGGTGATGCACTCCATCCCGAAAGTTTTCGGCATACTTTTTCAGAAGTGTCAGGTGTGGTTCATACGCTAGGCACCCTTTTCGAAGATGCAGACGGAGCGTACAAGCATGCTATCAAGTCCGGGGATGTTCCTGGGCTACTTTGTAGCTTCTGGAGAAACATCGTTGCCGGTGGGCATGGAAGAAATCCTCTCGAGAAGCACCAACAGCTCGGGGAACATACTAAGAGGGGCACGTATGAGGTCATCAATCGAGATTCTGGTAAGCTTTCATTTCTATTACACTGCAATTTCGGTGTGCCTTTCCACCCTGCCGTTTTCCACTGCCTTTCCCAAGGTGCTGATTTGCGAGTTGCTGACGATTTAATTACCGTTCTCTCATTCCGAACCCTTTCCGAACTTGATTGGTGCACCTCGGCTTGTGATCCTCAAATCTGGATCCGACTGCATTGGTACAGCACTGCAAGTCTGTAGGGCATTCGTAACTTCAATGCCTTCTGCACGCACAGCTATCAATGTTCCGCGCCCATTTGTATATATCTCTGCAGAGGACATTTTTCGTCCCGTGATTCCGCCGCGCTATATCGAAACAAAATGGGAAGCTGAAAGGGGCATTGAAGAAATAATGACGAGTGCCCCCGATTTCAGAGGCGTGTACATTCGTCCGAGTGCGTGTTCAGGCCCCCCCATTGGATCCGTGTGTTCTAACTCGGATCTTATTCCGTATTGGCCTTTCTCTATATCATCGTGATGGACAATCGCTTATGGTGTTGTGAATCATTGTGGCATGCACTGTTTTTCTGGTGGTGGTGGATCTGCAGGTTTAGTTTATCATGCACATCAGCGACCCCTCATGACACCTGCGGCGGTTCTATTCGACCTTTCGGCCACAGTTCATGCCAAAATACCTCAAACAATTCCAACGCCATCGAGTATACTCCGATCACTTGGCTCCTTGTTTTCCCAAAGACAGGGAAAGGACGAACAAGTGTGGGGCACACAAACAAGAGGGGCAGTTGCTGGGGCAAATGGAATAGAACACCCGATGTCATCAACTGAGGAATTGCTGGGAGGTCCAGGGGTGTTTAGACGACCTTCATCATTTGAAAGTATGGCTAACGCACTGGAGACACCACCAATCCATGTGGATCATGTCGCGGATGGTATCATGATCGCTTTGGACTCCCAGAAAAGTGTCCGAGGTGTAGTTGGAGTTCAGCGAATGCGGGAGTTGATTGGGTGGTCCTAAAGTGGAGCTCCTAGAAGTGGTGATAAGAATGCCAATGCCGATATTCACGCCAGAGCTGCGCTGTGGTCATGCAGGATGCCTACTGCCTACTGGACCACCAGACGAGCACATTTCCCTTGTTGGCTGAGCTACGGCCAGATAAGATTTAGAAGGTGGTGACGCTGAATGATGAAATTGTGACGAGTAATGTAGAATCTAAGCTCCCGTTTCAAACTTTCTCGTACAATTACATCCGCATGAATCATTCGTAGGATTCTGTGTGATTATCAGGGGTCACAATGGTATTCTCGGCAGATGGCGGAGTTGACGAAAAAGGTATCTAGCAGCCTGATATTCTGGACATCCACCCCTGAGGGTCGAGACCCACTGGGAAAAACGTGGATATTCTCTATAGAATTGGATACTCTGTGCTCTCGCTTACGCTGCCTGAGAAATCGAGAATCTAGACACTGGGTAGATATTGGGTGGGTTTGGCCCATTTGTATCAGTTGCTTTTGCTTATCGTACCAGACGGATATCGGGATAACGAATTGTACATTTCGTTGTTTGACCTCTTTTCATCCATATACCGTCCGTTTGGCATGAAAATGCAGAGTACAGCAAATTACACTCTACGCTGGGCTGTTCAGAACTCAGCTACGGTAAGGAGTCCCCGCATCAGCACCACTGCTCCTACCGTCACGCGACGCCATTTTACGACCTCATCAGCCACCACCGAAGCCTTTTTCCTCGATACCCTTCGAAAAAATCATACTCCCCCCACGTTGACGCACAGGATCAATGGTCCCATTGGTGCTAATGTTAACATCAGTCCGTCCGAGGAACTTGAGAAACCTACACGATTTTTTCGTATGATCATGTTCGGCAAACCTGGAGCGGGAAAAGGCACCTTAGCACAGCGATTGGTAGACAAGTATGACCTAGTCTCCATCTCCACGGGTGATCTTCTGCGTCGTCACATTTCTGAGCGAACGGACTTGGGGCGGGAGGCTGAAAATATTGTTGCGAGGGGTGATCTGATACCTGACAAAATTATGTTGAAAATTGTAACTCACGAACTCGACGGACTTCGAGATAAGGTAGGTCTGGAGACCACTGTTGTTTTTGGAGGGTGCAAATGGTTGATTCGTTCATTCCCAGAATTGGATTTTGGATGGTTTCCCTAGAACTCTTGGACAAGGAGAACTCTTAGATGCTCACCTGAAGTGAGTCTGTTTGCGAGTCTAAACCCTTCGAGATGTAATAATTGAGTCTCTTCTGTGTTTTAGAAAATGTAATATGCCGCTAACTCTTGTCGTTAATATTGATGTTCCAGACAACATTATCCTTCAACGAATTTCCGATCGTTGGATTCACCCCTCATCCGGTCGTGTTTATAATATGTCTTATAACCGTCCGAAGGTGGATGGTGTTGACGATATTACAGGTGAACCTCTCGTCAAGCGTCCAGATGACAATCCTGTATGTGATCTGCCGCTTCATCGTCGTGGAGCACTGACAAAGTTTACCTACCTAGGAAACATTTTCTCGACGCTTGGAGGCATTCTACGAAGCCACGTCTCCCCTTCTTAATTATTACAACACCCAAGACGCCCAGGAGCAAGCCTCCTGCACGACTTTACAACACCCTCACCAAGTGTCCTTTGATCGCCCTCACAAGTTCAAGCTAGGTACACTCTCTGCACCCACATCGGATGAAAACTGGCCCTACCTAGATAAGATGGTTGAACAATTCTCTGCACTGAAGGAGCGGGTTCCCCAGACGCGGCATGGCCTCAGTGATGCCATGGTTGCAAGTGGGCTTGGCGCTGCCAGTGCCTACCGCTCTAACCAGCAGGCTGTTCAATAGACGAGATATTCAATGCGTTTATTATTTGTTGCACTACAGTTTCCCATTCTATTTCTATAGGAATTGGTTTGTACCAGTGTGCGGTTGGTTAGATCCACGCCTTATCGTAAACGGGACTTTTTATTGATTGGAGGTTCTGATCAATCTATCGCAGAGCGTACCTGCAATACCGAATGTGAGTTCAGGTAGGTGATGGACTCAGCCAGAAATTTACATCTTGACAACATACAGCCCAAGAGGCAGACCTTCTTGCACTTTTTCATGTACAAGTGTTAATTCTGCAGCAGCAAATAGTAACTTCCAAGCTTTATCTGATCTTAAAAACAGCTAAATTTGTACTCACCGTTCGATCATCAATTCTAGCTCACCTTGTCAGACTCGAGTCTTCACCATCAAAGGTGATAGTTGCTTGGTCGTCATCATCTGAACAGCAATTTTCCTTCACTACAATTACGCTGTCGCCCTTTTCACTTTCTTTCAGAGCTGCTTTACAGCGTTTGAAAAATTTGACTAAATCCTGATTGGATAGATGGCCTAAACACCACTGACACCAGATCACGTCAAATCCTGTACCAATATCGTCTTGTGACTCCGGCGATTCGTATCCTATTCGATCCAAAAATCGCACACCACGTGGGTTCAAGGGATCAAACTCTTGCAATGTTCCCTGTAGAAACGTTACACTTTTTGTTTGTTCCGCAATGCCTCTCCACCGGAGATGATCGGGCGTTGATGGATCGAAACTTGCACGTCCTCGTGCTAGGGCTTCTTGAATGAAGGGCGTAACAGGTTCGAGAAGTACGACATCATCTGAAAGGTGTAAGAGAGTATCACATGTAACACGGCCGATGCCAGCGCCGACGTCAAGTGCACGGATACGCTTTGTCCGGATGACAGAGTCGAGGTTGGGTCTGAAGGCAGATTGGACGATGGACAATGATGGATAGAGATGTAGAAGAAACAGACGCGAACCAAGACTCTCCACACGTGGCAGTGACTATGTATGACCAGACTGTCAATCATATTATTCTGTAGGGAGGTATTATGCAGTCACCCCAGTACCGAATCCACCTGCCATTCAGATCGATGGGATGAGTGCAATCTAGAGTTGCATATACATACCTAATACGCCATCATACGTCGCTGGCTGTGCAGTCCAATACTCGATACCGTTTGCAATGACAGGGGTATCGTTGTCAGTGTTGATCGCTGTATCCATCAGTATTCGGATCAGATTTGGAATGGCAGAAGATCATCTCATCACATGACGAATATTGATTGTTTTGAGCACCAAGCACTTCACAACAACGCGTGGTATAATGGCCTCTTTGGACGACATCTGGGACGCGCCAGTCAGCCCTCAAACAACGCGCCGTATTGACACAGACGCTGATGATGATAAAGTGCAGCGGCCACATAAGCGACAGAAACAGGCACTGTTCTTATCAGACTCAGAGGATGAGGGTAGTGGGATGAGGCACAACGTCGTGAAAGCAGCTCCAGTTGTGAATGATCCTGGGATAGACAATGATGTCGAGGCTTTATTTGAAGACGCAGAGAACGATGAAGGGCTGAGTTTCAAGAGGACTGGAGATCTTGACATGGCTGCTATGGAAAGGGAGGCACAGGAAAGGCACTTAAAACCTTTGGCACCTCATTCCATAATACCGTCAAGCTCACTGACGCGCAACAATGGTCCTTCTGGAGATGCTTCCCGAGATTCGAAAATTGACAAGGGGAATACTACTCAAAAGCGAATCAGACCTGTGCCATTGAATGAGAGTCTTTTGCTGGGTCCTACCGGTTTCCCCGAATTGATATCTCTTGTCAAAGACTTTAAAGTGAAAGGGAAGGGTCGGGAGGTGTGTCTCTTTTGACCGACTGGAACCTTTAACTCAAAGAGAGCCGGAGGCCGAGGACCTGGCTCGTCTCATGCGAGTGTACAATTTCTGGACTCATAAGCTTCATCCCAAGTTAAAATTCCATGACACTGTTGTACGGATAGAGAAAATGTGTCACACAAAACGAATGCAGGTGGGTGTACACCTCTGAGAAATCTTGCTACGTCTGGACATGTTTCTTTCAGGTAGCCTTGTCTGTTTGGAGGGATGAAGCGCACGGCAAGGGACACAAAATCGATGGTGGCTTATCAGATTCAGATTCCGATGATAACAACACCCCATCCAGAAAACAGAATGACAAGAACTCAAAGCCTGAGACCTTCGCTACACCTCATTCGTTGTCACTACATGCAGAAATAGGTCATGACCAATCTTCTTCCCGTACTTCAACTAATGGTCTTACAGATGATGATAATGATCTTGGTCCTTCCTCTTCCTCCCATTCTAGACCCAGTGGGATGTCATCGTCAACATTTGCAGGAGTGAAGAAGAGAATAATCGCTGACGATGACGTCGAGAATGAAAGATTCTGGAAAGACCTGGAAGTAGCTCAGATACCACATTCGATGCAGCAGCAATCATCTACGTCACATACGGCACCCACGCAATCCGCAGATGATCTTGATGACGCAGAGATATGGGCTGCTCCTGGAGAAGGCACAAAACAGTCTTCCCTGAGTTCAGGGGAACTTACATCAAAGAATGCTCCTACCATTTCTAAACAAGTTTATAGGCAGGTGGATGAGGTGGATATCGATGACGATGATGTATGGGATATCATCAGGAAGAATGAGAAGCCTACTCCAACCCGTTCACCAGTTATTACAGACTTTGCTGCTGTCATAGCGGATCCCGTATTATGTCCAACGATGCCTTCTTCCGAGATAAAATTGCCGGCGGAGTCCGAGATCGACTGGGACGATGTGTATGCAGATTAGCTTGGAACTTATCGTCGTTGTCGCCATTTGTATTGACCAACATCTCATCTGTGTTCGTGAGCTATCGGCCATTGTGGTCCGACTGGCCGTGAGCGCAGGAGTGGTTTTCCGAAATTGAAATACCTGCGCCTGTCGGAGCAGAAACAAAATTTCAAATTCTAACACTTCTCAACATCTTCATTGGAGCTCCCAGCGTTATTTGATGAAGAGGTCGAACGCCACACTAAAAATAGCCTCTCTATATTTTCCAAGGTGAATCATCTTCGCAATTAGAAGACGACTCAAGAAATTTCCTTCATGGCATTGTTTTCGTCTTCCATAGATACCAGACAATGTTCGATAAATGAGCTGTCAGTTGCTTAGCTTAGTGTCGAGAGTCATGCTCGATGAATTGATGAAGTTGTTGATGAAGTTGTTGAGATTTCCATCTAGTACAAATCAGGAGGCTGTTGTTATATAAATTATGGTAAGTTGAATTACTTTATACAAAATATCGGATGAAAATTATGAATCGTAAGATGGCGCCCAGAGTACACAACGACCGGTTGCATTGCCACTTGCTGCACGCTCTACTATCTTG
>Ga0153986_1000167_pt1 | contig 21065 bp, 22 predicted proteins | sample TSGA070MetaG_FD_104724 | JGI IMG/M metagenome (GOLD analysis project Ga0153986, IMG submission 104724) | Attine ant fungus gardens microbial communities from Georgia, USA - TSGA070 MetaG | ecosystem: Host-associated > Fungi > Mycelium > Unclassified | place: USA: Georgia, Alexander Wildlife... | reverse complement strand
GTTGATCTCGAATTTGATGCAATGGGTGAATGGCAATACGCTATCGATCCCGAGACTCTTCAAGTCGATCATCTTCCTGATCCGTCTTCACTCCTTCCGAGTCCCATCTTCGACTCTGGTCAATCACCTTTGAGTATCACTGTCACAGCTTGTCCTATCTCTTGGATGACGGCCGGTAGCACGTTTGCTGCATCTCCACCGATGAATCCCTCGTGTATAGGCACCAATACGACATTGTCTCTCACTCCTCTTGGTGTAAGTTTTTTTTCTTTTCAAAGACTTTCTTTTCGGTGTTTTTAGCCGAATGGACTTACTAACAACAAAAAACGAACAGACAACGAAATTGAGAATTAGCGAGTTTCCGGTGATGACGGTGATGTGATTCCAAGAATACACGGGGAAGAGTGAGAGAGAGAAGGAGAAGAAAGAAAGAAAGAAAGAGTTCACTATGCCATCTCCCCTCCTACCAAAGTCGTTTTGGAATTGAATGTGTCAATAAATGTATGTCGAAGGCATCAAATGAATGTCAATTCATGAGAAAGAAAGAAAGGAAAATCGTGATCATGATCATCCTTTTTTCATGCCCAACTATCGTTTGGCTTCATCTCTTCTTCATAATCATCTCTCATCGTCCGATCTATCCTTCTTCTCGCCTTGTCTTTGTCATCCTTCTTTTTATACCACCATTGATGCAACAACAGCACAGGCCAAGCCAACCGGTGTACAAAAGATTTATCATGAAGAAGATATCGACTTTGAAAGGCGATGATGACCCAGATGGTCACGATCGTCAGAGGCGCTGCGAGTGCCACAAAGAGAGGTATGGTACCGTTCGAGTCAGGATTGATTTCCTTGGCGTTCATCCCGAATACGCCCTTTTTTTGTATGAAAAAAAAAAATATCAGTCATTCCGTTGCGATGACTTGTGTGAACACTAAAAAGGGAATGATTTACAGTCATAAACGTGGGAGGAAGAAAGATCATGCTAAGGTATGCAATTTGCTTCATCTGGTAAAAAAAAAAAATTGTCAGAAGCCATATTTGATGGGAGGGGGGGAAAGACACTGACAGCGGCACTGTCCCTCATAGCTGCCTCAGTCATCCCTCTCATCACACTGTTATCAGAAATGTTCACACTGCAGAAAACCTAAAAAAATGCACCTGGTTACAAATCTACGTTCTCACTACCAACGGAACATACCAGATTCATCACATTCTTCAGACGAGACTGCTGCATTCCCAAATCCTTCGTCAAGCGGTCAATCTCGAGGATCAAATGGTCACATTCGCGTTCCAGGAAGAGGTCGTTGAGCTCCCTCTCTGACTCCAGTTTCTTTGAATCCATCGCTGGGTTTTTGTGTTTGCGAATGAATTCGACGGTCTTCCTGACGTCATCCAAGAGTGATGTATAATAGAGTTGATGCGCTCGGATAATATGAAGGTCCTGATTGATCTTCCGTTTCCCAGTATCGATCACTTTGGATTCCTTGTTTACACTGTTATCAGCGATTCCCATCGAAGCAAATAAACGTTCTATCAGACCAGTTCACATATATGTTGGTACAAATGCTCTAGTGCCTGATCCCATGCATACATCGTGTGCCAGATGAAGGTGAGGAGTAGGAGGGTGGGATCATGCGATTGGTAAAACATTTTTTGCCAATACACGCTTTGACCTGCATGTGACGATGAAGAAACCTTTTGGCAAGATCATTGGATGAGAGGCTAACCTGCAAAACGAATCCTGTCATGAAGTTTTTCTGCGCCCGTTGTGGGTAGGTTCTGATCCGGATGCAAGGAAATAATAGTGTTCCCATCGATATGACGGATGACGTGTACTGAGAGTAGGTCCAGGCACAAGTAGCGGTCCACTGACATATATATATGATCAATGATGGATGTCGGGATAGAAACTCTGACAGAACCTCACAGCGTTTGAGTTTTAGGGGCGCTTTCGTGTCGATAGTTTCTTCGACTAAAAATGTTTGATCAGAACATGCAGTCGTAGACACACTGAGTAAGGGCGTCACAAACATAGTGTCAGCTTGGTGATTTCCTCACTGTCATCAGAGTCCTGGGAAATGATGGTATCGTGACCAGAATATGGTCGAGTGGCAGCTTTGTGGTCTGACATTTCTCGAGTAGAGACGGAGCGCAGAAATACAAGAGTGATTGTGAGACCTATCGTGGATAATGACGTTCAACGAAAGAAGTATGGAAAAGGCAGAAGATCCATACTGTCTCCGATTCCTGGTTTGAGATCAGCTTGAAATCGGGAAGGAATCCAATTGAGGGACGAAGAAAAGAAGAAAGGCTCGATGTCAAACCTATCATGAGAGAGAATGAGAATTTCTGCACTCTGCAAACCGGAAGACGTACTTCGTCCCCAGCATCTGAAGCATGGGCCCAGAAAGTTTTTCAATAAAGATGGCTCTTGTCCGTGACGAGGATGGGCGCTTGACGGCGATGAATCAACAACCTCTCTCGCATATAAAAGAAAGATCAATTCACTCCTATGGCTAATAAGTTTTTCCAAGTCGTTTCTGCTTCCCCTGGGTTAGCTTCAAACTTCTCTACATTGATGAAATATCCTCTGTCATCGACATCAACATGATGAGAAACGCATGGGTTTGACTGCGTTCGCCGGATTGCTTCAGTAATCTTGCACTTTTCCATTTGTGAAGCTGTCCAGTTCGGGTAACGCGACTGTGGGTAGCTTCGCCAGCAGTTGTTACAGTCTTCATGGGGGCAAAGCACAGGAATGGGCGGCCCATCGCCATTCATGAGTTGAATCTGATCTACATCGAGATCTGAGTGTTTAGTCAGGACCCAGACATATTACATTCAAAAAACTGTGCGTACCGTCATCAAGGTCGACCCAGGGCCAAGGGGCACAAGGAGCTGCATGGCGGTAGGAGGCGGAAGACATGTTTACTACGCCACTACCTTTCGTTTCCACGCACGGCAAATCATTTTGGAGGATGTCACGCATCAGATAGTTAGTTGTCGGAGGAAAGGAGAGCTAGAATGCCGATTGACAAGGGTGTTCTTATCTGTTTGTATAGACGCCAGTGGCCATAGGAACCCCTGGGTAGTATTCACCCCGATAGTCAAGGTTCGATGATAAGCCGTTATTGGCATGTTCCAGGCGCCAGTCCAGACAGTTGCCTCGAGGCACCTGTATTATGGCGTGAGATTTAAATTTCAGAAAATCAGCAACTACCCAACATTGCAATGGAAAGAAAGGACAGCAGTACTACCCAAGAGTAATTGTAGCCTCAGACATGATTGCGCCGGGGTTCACCGAACTATCAATGCTAGGCAGGATGAGACCTGACAGGGACTGTATGACCACTGAAAGTGCGTAATATGTGAAATCGTAACGAAGCTTGATGTTATTTTAGGTCATGAGCTCTGGGCGAGGCTCAAAAATTACGTGGGAATTCTTGAATTCATGATATAATCCTTGGTCATGGAATTCTCGACAGACATGTAAATAAGTGATCATGTGGGCACAGCGTGCCCCGGCTCAGCACTAATGAGTCTGAACTTCCCCGTCGGTTCCCCAAATCAGCCGAAATCTTGGGATCACGTGGCGCCCTTATGCGATGTCGGCAAGGTCTATCGCCGGAAGAGCTCTGTTGGCCGCGGCACAATGTCGGTACACTTACTCATTAGCCACAAATAAACTACCGCTGAGATCTTCATTTTGGTATCGCACACAGCATTATTTCGACACTAGATGGAAAATTAAAAACCAAGGAAAAACCATGGCCATCGGCAGCTGCATGGAAAGTTAGGAATATGCACCCAGAAAAAAGGTATGCGATATGCTGCAGCAGCCGCTGCTCCCCTGAAGCTGGAAGGCATTAGAGACTGTACCATTGGTGATAGAAATATAGCAGCACAAACAACTGACATTCATGTTATCATATTACACAGCGGAGCATAGCTACACAAAATCTTCTAGGATATAATGCAAGTTCATCTTGCCAAGAATTTCCAGGCAATCTCTTGCTTGGCATATTCGAAGTACCTCTCTGATCAATCATTTTCACCGACAGCTCCTTGATCGAAGAGCCACTGCCTCATTTCTAGGTTCCTATCAACACCGTCATGCTGCTCTGCCAAATCATAGGTAACATGAGAAGTGGCTGAAATGCGATGATGATCCAATTCGTCGGGAGAGTCAAAGCGACCATAGCGCCAGTGTAATGGGGAAGTGTACTTGAGTCAAGAACGGAGTGTGTCGGTGTGGAGCGCAAAAATGTGGTAATATTTACATACCCGTGTTAATCTTGGGGAAAGATAGAAAAAACTGATGATCGCCTTTGCCGATCTGGGGGTCTTTTTGGTGGCAAGTTGGGATCCAATTTAGTGACGAGGACCAGAAGAAGGGTTATATTATACCTGCTCCATTGATCAGATACCGATAGCAGCTTCTGATAATTATGAACTACCCATCCGAAGGTGGAGGCAGTAACGTTTTCCAACAGGACAACTTACTCTGTTCCGAGCACTTGTATGTAGGACAGGGTCCGACAGATTTGAAGAAAATTGCTCTGACCCCGTGCTTAGAGAGTCACTATCCATTCAATAGCCAGTTTTCGAAGAGATGATGGTTTAAACACACACCCCATCGGTCACGACCTGCCAGCTCCAGCCAACCGTCTCCTTCGCACGGTTGAAGCTGCCCTGGTCATCCACATAGAATAACGTACACGGTCGATTCCACCACATTGAGTATTTTGCTTCTTGACCTGAAATTAGGGAAGCAAGATATAGGGTGTTCCTCCCGACATGCGTTGTCACAATTGACACGGTCTCATAATACAGGGACCGGCTGAAGCCCTGGACCATGTTCGACTGGGTCTATTGGAGTCGGGGAACACTGACCATCAATTTCAGACATAGAGATAGATTGTAGGATGGCATGGAGACAACGCAGGAAGGTCGGCTCTGACATCAGCACAGCACTTTTTTACTTTTTTTTTGCGCTGTGCCTCTTGGCTTTTGCCATTCTCGTTGCTGTTACTTTACAAATTACTTTGCAACACGGTATGCTCTGTTCCAATGTCTGTAGTGACTAAAGACTGTAAGGAGATTAATTGACTCTTATGAACCAATAGATCGGTGCTCTCCTGCCAACACTAGAGCCCTCGATATCTGTATCTTGATGACCGGCATCGACCGGTTTTCCATTGTGACGCTTGTGTTTTTCTTTCTGTCGACAGCTTTCGTTATTCATCCACTCAAAATTCCAATACGACTCCCCTATTTTGGACAGCGACACGTTCCCATCAATCTCAATACCGCACCAATACTTGCCATTGCCATCCTTTGGGCATCACAGTGCCTGGGTCCCCAGCAAATTCGTGATGGTATTGTTGGTACAGGTACGGACTCGAATATTTGGTCTCCGTATAATACCGACACATCTCTATCATAGATGGCATCAAGCCTTACAACATCTTAATCCTCTTTATCTCCTTGGCATATATGGCAATAACTCTAGACATAACGGGGATACTCCAGGCCGCTGCCTTCTGGGTGAGCAATCGTGGCAGCAGCAACGGATACAAGCTCTATCTATACTTCTACATAATGCTTACTCTCATAAGCATGATTATTGGAAATGATCCGGTCATCCTTTCCGGGACCGTTTTTCTTGTGTATTACACTCGTGCTACAGGTTTACTACCTCTCCCGTGGCTGATGTCCGAGTTTGCAGCAGCCAATACTGCCAGCATGGTGCTGTTTGTTGGGAACCCTACAAATGTCGTTATCTGCGAAGGCTTTGGCATCAATAACGCTGCTTTCACTGCGTATACGATCCTACCTTTTGTAGCTTGCAACATCTTCTGCTTCGTTGCCCTTGCACTCCAATTCAAGGATTCGAAGTACGTCCCGCGCAAACTCAATATCACCGGGCAACTCAATGTTCGCGAGGTCCTCCAAGATCCCGTTGGTGCAATTGTTGGAAGCATCATTCTTTGCAGTTGCTTAATCGTTGTTCTGGTTCTTAGTTTCCTTCATATTGACGTATGGAAAATTACCCTTCCGTTCGCTGGATTCAAGTTCTGCTTTGACATGGCCTGGGATCACTATCGGTATAGGAACGGGAAGTTATCAGGAGTTGCCACAGCGTCCGAGGAGGACACAGTGAAGCATGCAATTGAACGTGTCACCTCGACTACAGAGTCGTCACATGACCAGGATAGAGGAATTGCACTGGTTACACATGTCCAAAAGTCCCCAATTGGTCCTTCATCCCCTATGATCACAGAACCCTCTCATACTCGTGGAACATTGGAACCCCAAAACCAAAGCAGTTCGTCATCAATATCTCATCCAAATTCTACCTCTGAGACTCAGCGAGCTTGCTCAGTGTTAGGTTCACCGCCAGGCGCCAGTAAGCAAAGAGATAATTCTCTTACCAGACATTTTCCTACATTTTGCACCGCCCTCCCTCGGCTACCTCTCAGCCTTATACCCTTTGCGTTCTCGCAATTCATCCTTATTGAGGCATTGACAAGGCATGGATGGATAGAAGTTTTTGGAAGGTGGTTAGCCATTGCCTCTGGTGGCAAGATGTTTCCTGCTATCTGGCTTGTAGGCATTATGGGAGTCATTCTATGTAACATTGCTGGAACAAACATCGGCGCCACTATCTTCTTGACTAAAATTATCCATCAAGCTGGTTTTAATGTCTCAACTGAAAGAGCTGCGGCAATAGCTCTTGCTGTTGCAAGTAATATCGGTGCTGTTAGCTTCACGTTTTCTGCCAGTCTGGCCGGACTATTATGGGTGACAATATTGGAACAGAAGTGTGTCATAGTGAAGCAATGGGAATTCGCCAAGTGGAATTGGCTACCGTTGTTATTTATGACAGGAGCGGGATTGGCTATCGTTTCTGCGGAGGCGGCGGTGCTATATGGCTGATAGATCTTGATGTTGTTGTAGAGGCAGACATATATTGCTTAATTATCTTGGATTTGATAAGCCAGATCATAATCAAGTTCTGCAGTTACCCGTACTTAACATCCTAATAGGTAGTTTAATACAGTTTAGCATAAACTTGAGAACAGAGGTCCGTGGGTATGGCAGAAAAATGAATAGAAAACCTATCTATGACTGATAATGACAGAACGGGGGCAACAACCTTGGCTTCATTTTGTATGCTGCACACAGTCACTGTGACTTGGTATTATAGTATGATTCACACTGAACAGGGACCCAGAGTCTAAGGGTCTAAAGATGCAGGGATCCTTGACTAGAGAATACTGAGTATATGAGGTTTTTGACTGTATCCTGGCAATGTTCTTTGGGGGGTACATGGGTCACAATAGCAAACTTCGCCCACATGCCTCCTTTAGACACGTCACGTACATTGAACCCTGTCCTCCGCGTCTTAGTACTAGTCTGCTTTAGAAAAAAAAAAGTGTGTCACAAGACTCGACATGGACAAAATTAACACATTTTGTGGCTGTGTAATCTGCTCGATTCGCTGTCTCCGACCGCCATTTGTTTTCCCCCAAGGTTCGCACTCGTCGCTTCCAAAATATACCGTCACTCTGGTGCTCACTGATCCTCCTGGCAGATGTCTGCTCACAAGGAAGATCCGCGTGACTCCTCTCAAGAAGTCGCGCTCACTTTTCCAAAGACTTGGTATCAAGAATCCGGTGGTTCGTCAACGCCACTAACACCGATGATTATACTCCAGCTCAAGCAAGTTATTCCTTGCCAACAGATGGTTTGAACTCATCTGGAATGCTTTTCTCTGGTCTAATCATGGTGACTCGTAATCGGTATGTTAGGTTTTTTATCACATCCTCAGCTGGTGGATTGGCATACTTTTCTCTTACTGCATAGGTTCCTTGCTTGGCCTGCTATCATGTTCTCTTTAAACACCATGTTTAACCAACACCCCGCGCGCTCGAAAAGTGAAGTCAGCATTTGGTCAAATGTCATGTATGTCCTCAAGATATTAGAAATTTTTTTATCTCACACTCAAACAGGTTGTGCATGTCTGCTCTATTAGCATCATATATCCCAATGGTAATCATTTCTAGAAGTCCTACTCCTGCTCCTGCCTCTTGAATTAATGTGTAAGCTTAATCTGAATATATCTTTCAATTGGACACCACACAATGCTTCGCATCTAGCCCTCCAAATTTATGGTAGCTTCCACCTTGAATTTTTACTTCATTGTGTTTGACAGTGATAGAAGATAGGCCACACAATGTCTTCAGCAATAATTCTTAAGTGAATTTTCATTCAATCCACTTGACTCATTTGTGATAAATTGATAATACTATGTCTTCGTAACAGATGAGAACTTGCCGCATTTTACAGTGTATGAACATTATGGTTGACATCTGCAATTACATTGAGTGAGATTGAGTTTTGCCCGTTCTTCATGATCATTTCATCAATCACATTTCAGCGCATTGTGTACATGACCTGAAGCACTTTAAGACGATATGAAGAAGAATCACTCGATTATCCGATACTTACTCAAACGGTGTACCATCACTGACCAACATTCAGGATTAAATGAAAATCGAGGTATTCAACCCAGTCGTAAAATCAAGCACACATATCCGCTGGTCATGGGAGGCACTAGGATCGGTGTTCAATCACTGGTCATGCAAATCCTGGGCAGGTACCAACCTCACAATCCATCCAAGATTGAATTTCACGTCAAAAATGTGGCTTGTATGGGTGTACTTGAACTCTCGAATAAGTCTCCCTGGCATGATTTTAACTCAAGGCATTAGAAGTCAAGTAGATCTCGTCACCTACCACTGTAAAGATCCCATACCTTGACCACCTTGTCGTAGCTAGCGCTCAACAGACGTCCAGTTTGCGGATCAAATGATATTGCTCGAACGAGAGCATTATGTCCAGCAAGTACCATCAGGCATTCCCCCGTACGTGCATTCCATACTCTGATATTACAATCATTCGAACCTGATACAATGAGGCTGTCCTAAAAACCAATCAAGGATCTTGTGAGACACTGACAAGCATATATAAAATTACCTTGAAGTCGATACAAGCCAAACCTCGATCATGACAATCAAAGGTCCTCAAGCGCTCACCACTCTCAATGTCCCATAATATCATTTTCCCATCTCCACCCGCACTGACCTAGAAACTGCTCAGCAATCAGATCTATTCCCAATGCAACGAACCTACTACTCGATCGTTTTGAAGCCCGATCGCATTGACAGGTCCCTCGTGACCCCGCAGCACCCGATATACTTCCAGTGTCTTCCGATCCCAGATTCGGATGACAGTATCTTTCGAGCTATGGTTATTGTAAGACGCTCAATGATGTGATAAGGAAATCAGAGGGGACTTTACCAGCTGACAATCCAGTGACTGTCTATCCTCAAATCAAGAACACCACCAGTGTGTCCTTTCAAGCTAGCGACGGGATCCGCAACAACCCTTCTGTCTAGGTCACCCTCTCCTTCAAAGCTAATGTCATCAAACTCTTCATCTAGGATCTCCCCTGTATCCAGACTCCACACACATATCGTACAATCGCTACTTCCTGTGACCATAAACCCGGTACTGTTTGAATCCCCGTTCAGATTCGCCTCCATTTCTACACCCGTTGACAGTATTAGTGACATCCCATCTTTTTGCATCTGTCCACTTGGTATGTCCACAGGATCAAGATCCCAATCCTTCTCAAATTTCAGGCACAAGACACTACCAGAATGAACGCCTGCAAAGGTACCCAATAACCTTCCTGTCTTGAGACTCCAAACCATGATGGTCCTATCTCGTGAGCCAGTTATAATTCTTTTGGAATCAAACTCAACACAGTAGACACTCAGAGGGAAAAGTCAGCTCGGCAAGAGATCAGAGATTTATAATTGGCATACCTGTCTGTATGACCCCGAAGCTCTCGTGCTTCGGGTTCTCGCCTCTCTGATCTATACAAGACGTCCATATTCACAGGTTCCATTCGAGAAGCGGGGATTGCCCTTCTGTTCAATGTCTCTCCAGAAGTTCTCTCAAGGGATTCAGGATTGCTTGTAGAATGGAAAGCGTCATTTTTCAAATGCCCTGCTGGAGAAAGCGACCTCGATCTCATTCCTTCATGGAAATTCATAAACCTACCTGTCTCGCGACTACATTGCGGTTCTCTGGGTAATAGTACGGGAATCTGGGTGTAGGACTTCCCTAGCCATCTCCTTTCCAGTTCTAGTCTGTCCATATAGAGTTTCTTCCAGTCAAATTGTAACGGGAATTTGTGTTTTGGATAACAAAGTGCCTTGGGAGCTAAGTGAAGTACTAACAATGATGACTGTGGGCATGTATTCGCCGAGGTACCGTATTTCGAAGAAGCCGCAAACCTGAGTGCCTGAGTCTTAGGTATGAGTTTCCACCGATGTCGCTTTAACTGACGATTAGGCGAATCAACTGATAAATCTTCCTCAAGCTTCTTCAGATGCATTTGGTCCGCCCTTCTAAGGTCAACAGTCCATCTTCCCAAAAAAAGCGTATGCCAGACAGAATTATCGCTTGCTGGACGCCGCCACGAGCGTGAGACAGCGAGACAAGCAAGTATAGCATGTAATGCTATATCAGATTCTCTCTCAGTTTCATGCGACAAAGGATCTAGTTCTCCTGCTGCATTCGTGAGGTGTCTATCATGGCGTATACGAGGAGGAGCAACTAGTTGAAGAATATAGACAGCGAGTTCCGGAGGTAAAGATCGCAATATATCGACACCAGTCACTGCCCGTACGTCGACGAAGCAAGCTTCATCGATAAACTCTCCTTCTTCTCCGTCCAGTGGCGTTAGATCACTGAAGTCGGTGTCTCCTACGGGTTCTGATATGTGAATAGAAGACCGAGCTCTATTCTTGCCCTTGCTGAGTTTTCCATGATTGCTATTCCAGAGAAGAGGTGAATGGCAGCCAGAAAGAGATTGACTGTTAAATAGTTGAGTCGGCAAGGAGATTGGTTGAGAGAAGATCGTTGGGGAACCGGCGGGAGAAGGACTGATGGAAACGAGGGAAGGTATAGAAGGTGAGTTAGTACTAGGGTTGCCATACAATGCTTTCCACGGAGATGAGAGTACATCCCAGATACGTGGCAGAAGAGTCCTTATAGGATTCGAATGCTGGTTCATATTTGGCAAAGAAATAGATCGTGTAGGATGGTTGAGAGTCAGGAATGAAGCCCCACCAAAGCCAGAGCTTGTGTAGTACATGCCACCACTGGCACTGATGCAGGCTACCGGAGATTGTACGCCATATTCTGCGAAGGAAGAGGACAAGGAACGACGATGGGCATAAAAATAGCTACCTGGTATAGGTAGGGTAGGCGCATCGTCACCTTCCAAGCCCTCCACATTAATAATAGAGTATCCTGTAGTCGAAGCAGGAGATGGAGGTCGTAGTCGGTGCGGATCGATCCCCTCTCTTTCACTATTGTCAAGGTTGTTATGTGACAATGTTTGTACGTCGGCAGTCGTGAGATACGGCGACTCAAGCACTGATTTTAGCTTGTACGAGAACAGTGGACTGCTTGGGTATTCATGAGTTAAAGAGCGTCCCACTAGATGGTGTTTGCTGAATTGTGTCCGTAGTGTGACAGCCGACCCTGATGCCTGACGGTGATGCAGTGGCATTGGACGTTGAGGAGAGCTACATGTGTTCGAGTAGTTATCAATCCGCCTCTTCTGTGAGGATACAGAGTAAGTTGAGGGCCCTGAGTCCTGGGTAGACATGGTGGTAGATTGCAAGCAAGTACTCCTGACTGGTATTAATAAATTATGACTCTGCCTCTAATGAACCTGTGATTGCATCATCATCATCATCATCATCATGCAAACACACACAAAATGCAAACACACACAAATCGCACACCGCTGCTTACACGTTTTCTTCATCCGCTCCTATGAGTATCACTGTGTTGAATCCCTGCTTTGAGCTTGTTCTAACACCCTGTGCACCTCATACATCAGCTCTTGGGATCTGCTTATTACTGTCTGAACAATGACGCGAAACACAATCTAGTACCTTCGCTTCGTCCTCTCAAAGCAATAGCCATGATGATATGCTTCTTTACACGCATGTCGATTCAACGATTGAAGCTAGAACTTGTCTACTGCACTCAGGTCTTGCTTTGTGTTTCACCGGTGACAATTGCCCAAAAATGGTCGGCTTTTCAGTGAAGACCATCAGGAAACACATGCTATTTAACTCGAGAAGCTATTTGTGCCGTCACAGGGCGCCTGAGTGAACTGAAATACACAATGAAGATGACAATGAACCTAATATCGGCGAAAACCATTCTGTGCCTACTCACAATACGAAATTCTGGGTCCGACCTTTGAGTGGCTTGTGAAGAATTGTCAGTATGCAAACTGTATGATTTGAAGTTCGGCTCGAGAGCCGTTCGTCGCGACAATAGCGTTTTCCAAGCTCAGCGTGTCTCTAGGGACCATTCATGAACTACTGATGACGCAATTTCCTTTTAGACTGAGTGGAGGCAGGTTCGTAATCTATTGAGCACATTTGACAACTCCTTACAAGGTACGCCATGACCAAACATCATCGAGACCTGCCTAGATTCTGAATGTATACCTGAATGATTTCAATATTAGATGGAATCACCATCATCAACTCCCTGAGTAGTCTCGGATTCTGTTCCTCGTTAGATGTGGATGCATTGGGTTTAGTAGGATTTCATGGTTAAAAACTCACTGATACGAGAACTTACTGATGTACTTGATAAAAAAGATGCGAGGTCTTAGAGACATACATGTGTTATTGTCACGAAAGAAAACAGTCGTAAGTCCTGACGGGGTGTCGTATATGCTTCTTTTTTCTTTTTTTTTCTTTAAAGAAAAGAAGGTCATCGATTAGGAAGGGGCATCTTCCATAGCCCAAGATGGGCTTGTCTAGGTTATAGCTCAATGCAGGGGACGTTCTCAGATCAGCTCAGCTTACATGGTCATTCACTTTCTTTCCGTCGAGGACGAACATTCTCTCCGTTCAGTCTCTCATCATAAGAACACATAAGTGATTGGGATAAGCAGAGAAATGAGTGCTAGTGAAGTAGGACAACAGATATAACCCGTAACCCACTCAAAAATGACAAATGTAATCGACGACACCATTATCGCAACAAGTTCACCAATCCAAATGACTCAGATAGAGATAAAGATAAATATCATGATATTAGTCGCTGACGATTTCCAGGCCCGATTCAAAAAAAATGTCTGCACCCCGGGAAATCGGGGTGTTAATCCTCGCAGAACTGGCGAGGCGGCACAACCTAGAAGGTACATCCATGTCAGTTCCTAATGCAGTTCAAATCACGACTTACATTATACATGTATGTCATCCAAGTATCCTGCAATCGACTATCGTCAGCCGCAATGTCTCTCAGAACAATTCCAGGAGTAAATGGCTGGCGCTGAGATCCCTGTTGCGTATTTGGATCTTGATGCTGTCCCTGGTACTGCCGTTGGTACTGTGTTTCGGGGTACTGCTGTGCTTGTTGTTGGTGTTGATGGTATTGCTGTTGCTGCTGATCAAGTGCGTGGCTCGAGACACTAGGCGCAGCTGCCCAATACTGAGAATATGCTGGGGTGTATGATTGTTGCTGTTCGTGTGGAACTTGATGCGATTGTGCAGCATAAGACATCTGTGGGGTACTTCCCGGCACTTCATATGGTGTGACAGGCTCTCCAGACGAAGGCATATTTACTGTCTCGCTTGGGTCAAGATATTGTTGCGGCGGTACGACGTTTAACGTTTGGCCGTGCATCATTCCTTGCGATTGATGTTGATATTCGACCACCTGCGGTGGTGGTGCAGATTGACTAGGATGATAGATCGTATCATGACCATTCATGTACGGTCTCAAGGACGAGCGTCGTGACTGAACCTCGGGTGGAGGTGGCAACTTCCCTTGATCACAATACCCATCATACTGAGTTTGTGGATGCTGAGAAGTTTGGGTACTGGGATAACCGGCCTGAGATTGAGGAGGCACCTGATACTGCTGCGTCTGCTGGCATCTCTCATTTTCTCTTTCCTGTCTGTCCAGTTCCAGGCGCCTTCGTTCCTCTTCTTCTCTCCTTCGTTCCTCTTCTCTCCTTCGTTCAAACTCTATCTGCTGCATCTGGTGATACTCTATCTGCATCTGTTGTTGCTGCTGCTGCTGGTAATCCAATTCCCGTTGACACACCTCCATCTCCCGCTGATACTCCATCCCACTTTGCTTCTGATACTCGACAGAATCTATCCCATTTTGCATCTGCATTCGCACTCTACGCTCTTCGTCCTCTCTGGCCATCCCATTCAAGTTATAATGCTCGTATCCCGCTGCCCCAAGACCCTCCTGTCTCTGAGGTGATGGCGGTATGGAAGTGTTTACGGCCGCTTGATTATTGATATCTCCTTCATATGTATGCCTCTCATTCATCAGATTTTGATGCAAAATCTCAAACGGCGGATTCCGGGTCGGCTGATATTGCTGGGTTATTGACTGTTGCTGTTGCTGAGTTTGCTGCTGCTGCTGGGTTTGAGGTGCTGGACCGCCGTATGCATCATGGCTCAGTGGACCATGTCCAAATTCTTGTCCTGGTATCTGTAGATATTGATGATGACTCGTTCGCATATCATTCGGGCCTGCGTTCGATGAAGCAATCAAATTCTCTGCAAGAGATATAATAAATTTGCATCTGTCAAAAACACCAAACAAAAGAGCTTTCCGTACCAGTTGACGCAACCCGTCTCAACCCACCATTCTGCGGAACAGTAGGCGAACAAGTTGCGACTGTATGCGTTTTCCCTCCGAAAATCTCCATTTCATTCTTTTCTTCATCTGTTCTGGAAGGTTTCATGATATCGTTCGGTATGCTCGGCGGCAGGCCTCTCGCGTAATCGTCAAATGACTTTCGTGCCTTTTTCTGAAGCCGCTTCAAGATCGGCTAAAAAAAAAAGCAAACATTTAGGTCCATCACAAAAAGAAAAAAAGAAGAAAAAAATCAAGATAATAAAATCAACATATCGAAGGATCATTTTTTTTTACCTCTTAGAGGATTTATAGAGAGGAATATTGAACTGTCAACAGTATTGTTCCTGAAGCAGAACACAACTGATTTAAAAGACAAGCAGTAGAGATACTCACCAGAAATTTGACAGCCCTCCCACCATAGTTTGCTGCACGCTCAAACAGCTCACATGCACGATCCAGTTCAACCATGGCAGTATGGGCAACTTGGCATTGCTTGGATACATGTGTTGCAGCTGACGCCAGCATGACCTGTTGAAATATAAAGCCGTCAGTGAAAAAGTAAGGCAGGTGAATACGAAGCCAATCTGTCACGCAACTGTGACTGATATACCCGGACAACAGAGGATGAAAGGGGTCAGAGCTCAAAATGGGAAAAGTTGGAGTCGAATAAGGACAGCCTGGTAAATGACAAAGAGCCATAAGGACGAGATGAGATTGCAAAAGCGACCAGGTGCAAGAACCAGAATTCACATGGAGATCAAGTAGTACTCACCGTAGCACTAAAGCCATGTGTCCACAACACCCAAAACCTCACAATCTGTCTGGGAAACAGCATGAACTGCTTTGTCACAGACCGCAGAATTGTACATGCACTTTTGTACCCAGCTGAAAAGCTGGGTCCATACTGACTCTTCATAGGATCAGCCGGATGTGTCTCAATCGCATGTGCATAGAAACACCGATGAATATATAATAGTGCTGAAACACCACACATCAGTATCATATTCAAACCAAACCCTTCCTTCGGATCATATGAGGAAGAAAAAAACATACTCAATTCTCGATAATTAATTGGCATAAATTGACTCATTGTCTCACCAAGACCTAAACCTGCACGAGGTCCCTCTCCTGTGCTCCCCAGGTCCGAATCAAGACTTGCCAGATCCAAGTTCGAGTTCATGGTTAAAGTAAGAGCCTGCTTTGCATATGATGGTAGTTCCATACAGCGAACTTTACGATCCAGGTCACAGATGATGGCATACTTGGGTGCACGCGACGTTAGTGTACCTTGAACCACGGCTGATACGCACTCAGCCCCGAAGTGCGCTTTCCAGTATGGAACTGAACAAGGCAATGTGAGTAAATGGTACTATAACAAACAGACCGTGAAACACACAGCTGGGTTGGATGGTTCCGTCTTGGGCAATTGATGAATCTGGATCTTGGGGTAACTCACAGTCAACGAATGGAAGGGAGAATGTTGCTAATCGACCCGTAGCCAGACTCTATAGTTACAATAAACATTGAGATAACGCACGGTAATTAAGAACATGAGGTATACCTGCCAACAATCTGAAATGAACAGCTCCCAGAACAACGCCCGTCGTTTCTGTACTTCTGCAGGAGATAGTTTCCATCGTGCACAATCACGATCTATGTGCGTTACCTGTATCACCGGACTCGGACGAAAGAAATAGAATATTACTTACGCAAACCCACCTAGAAGTCCAGCGAATTCAGAATGGCCAGGGAAAAAGTGAAAGTTGACTCACGCTCTGTGCCAATTTAACAGCGAGACCAAAAATGCCCCACGTCCTCTCAACACTCCCATCTCTAGAACAGATCCCTTCATAAATTGCCATCAATGACAGTGTCTGTACCGTGGCCACACTCGGAGGTCTCTCCAACACCGGTGCCAACACTAATGCCGCTTTCGTCAACTGGAAAAAATCTTCAGAAATAGGGTTCTCTGGTGCAGGCGGTAAGTTGACATCCGTCAATGCACCGAAACAGAATATCATGAAGAGGAGAGCGAGGTCATGCGCTGATCGTGACTGCTGATGAGATGCCTGCACAGTGGCAGAAGATGAGGATGAGGAACTGGTGCAGGATCCAGGTGATGCGGTATCAGTCGCTACCTGGCCTTCGTGTCCTTGAATATAGCCTGGAACCGGACCATCAACAAGACCGACAGACCCAAGCGGCGACCCGCCATTTGAGAAACCATCAGGTGTCGATCCCCTTGCCTTAAAATACCACAAGGGCAACATTTCATCTAAGAGTTGCACCTTGGTGACAGCACCGAAAAACCAAGGCGCCTGTTCTAAATACAGCTGACTTAACTTCCAAGCTTCCTCCCATTTGGGTAGGAAAGTTAGAAGGTAGTCCATGTCAATTGAGGTGGAGTTTCGGCAGAAGGTACTTGGACTGAAGGGAAACGATGCATTGAGAGATGTTATAACTGAGCGCGGGGGATCTAACGGCGCCTGAGAGGAGTTGGGGGAGGAAGAGTAGAAGTAAACATCCTGAGAGGTGGGGGAGTCTTCTGACTTTTCACCCTGAACAGCAATCAGAATGACTTGAGACGTAACGAAGACGGGAGAGGGACTCACAATCAATAGACTCTGTGAAGGAGAATTACGTCAAAAGTCCAGCCTCTGTTCTGAGATGCTTACTGACCTCAGACCCAGCACTTCTACCATAGAACATTGACGCTCCATCATTGCTGATAGCCAGGGTCCCAAATGCATCAATGACATTCTCTCCATCTCCGTCGCCAGCCGTACTGGTTCTCGCATCGACGTCAGATCTTGCTTGTTGAGCCTTGGCTTCCTCTTCAATGGCGGCATGTAGTTCGATGGAAGACTTGATATTCATGAGGTCGCGTGAGAGGAGGGGATGTGGCTCAGAGGATAGGCTGGAGTGCAGGATTGCAAGAGCATCTTCGAGCTGGCGAATTCGGTCAGACATTTCGGAAATCTTCTGATGGAGCTTTTCGGTGTCCGCCAACACGAACCTAGAATAGAATGAATCCTTGGTACGGCCGAGAGCAATGGCAACAGACCTGGTCCCTTGGCCGGTGATCAAGCTCCCATTGGGGCAGATGGCAGCACAGCCGCGTCGCTTGCAACTGAAGATTTGAGATGGCGAGTGGGCACCCAACCCAGCAGCTCACCTGGCACAGGGCACAGTCTTATCGCACTTTAATTTCAATCTACGTCTGATTGAGCACGGGTGATGGACAGGTGGGCTGAGAGGACGAACCGTCTACACTCTGCACACGAAAGTGCACCTGCTGGCCATTCAGGAGACGATTGGTTGACCTGGCAGGAGACACATACCCCTGGCCCGCTTGGCCTCCTTGTCCAAGGTCTTGAGCTGTGGATTAGCATCTTTCCTCGAGCCTACTGGGGGCATGGCAGAAGGAGCTGGATCGTTGCCGACAAGCAAAGGGTATGGAAAGAAGAGAGAAGCATTGGGAAGGAAAGTATTGAGGTATGCAGCGACTCCGATTGGGGTTAAGCGCCTTCTCGCCACGTGCCTGGCCTCGAGTTGCGACCTGACAACTAGTCCCTCTGTATTTCCACCGACTGAGAGATCCGTCCTGCACCGCTCACTGTGCAGCGCTTCTTGTGCTGGTCAGTGCTCCCCAGGATGTTGGTACTGAGCCACTGCTCTAGCAGAGCCCTGGCCGGTGGGCTTCATCGGAGAGAATGGATCACTTGCATCTGCCGGGCCCAGACAGTTGGTATTTAGTCACAACACGTCACACTCGGCCTGGAAGGAGTCTTTATTTTCCATTTTGCGATGACAAGAAGTTATATTAAATTGCTTGCGTCGACGTAATCGTCTCACATGAACATTGTTTCGTTTGCGTCTCAGTGCTGCGTGCTATACGTACATTATGGTAGTAAAAAAATGCCCCACCGGTGATTGTGATCTCAGGACGATCCTACGGTTGTCAACTAGGACATTGACATATTTCTCCTTGACAGCTGATGTCGGGTTCTTGGCCAATGTGCGCGGGGGAAGCAATCCTGGCTACTGGGTCATAGAAAGCAATTCCCACTAGCCAAGTGCCACCCCAGAATTCAGCCGGTGTGCGGCTCATTTAGCCGGTCGCTGAGAAGTACAAGTGGCTCCTAGAAACTATTATTTCTTTATTTCAGACACTGCCATCTCGCTGCGTGAACGTGGACATGGGACCAACGGCTACAAGATCTATCAGGAATGGGGAGCTTGTGTGCTTGCAGAAATCATGAATACCAGTGCTTTCATCCCACTTGGGCAAATTGCTCAGTATGGCAATGATATAAATTCACCAGGGCAATACAAAGTCGAGATGACATCATAACGTGATGCGAGAGACTTGCCATATAGAGAATGATAACCATCATGAACTGAAGACCGATGGGTTACAGACCGCGCCGACTCCTAATTCTTGTGCAATGATTTCTGCAAACTGATGAAAATCTGGCACAAGAAAACGCATGATAATCAAACCCATATGGAATAAAAGCTTAAAATACATTTCCCACAATCGCCGACAGCCCGGGATGGAATGCTCAATTCCGCTCAATTCTGGCGCTAGTCGAGGTTCAATTCTAGCCTATTGACGATGATTATGTCAGGGACTAGCTTGCACACTACAAATGGGGCATGTAAGAGTCTCTGCGTAAAGGGCATAGCTTGCCCTGATGAATTTGGAAGTACTCCACTCGATACTCACCTCTTCCATTGTGGTTCTTCATATCAGCATATGAAAATAGTGGCACCATGCAGTATCTCATTTCATTCTAATTCTTGTTCCACAGGCGAATGAGGAAAATGCTTTGTGGTGCCTATGACTCTTAATGACTACATGTCCATTCCATCGGATAATTCAGGAGTTAGCCAAATTTGCTGACCATGAGTTCTTTGAAACCATATGAAAAAAAGCATCTTCTACGCACGAGAATGTCTTATTCATGACTTTTGGGGCCCATATTTCAATTGATAGTCAAATTCACTATTATAAGTGATGGATCTGAATCCAGCCTATGAATTCCCGAAAATAACGAGAAGAAAACGAAAAAAATTCAGTCATTCGTCAGTTTTTCGTGTCTTCCCCTCAACAACGGCAGAATCCCATCCATCGAACCACCCGCCAACCGCGGCACCAGTCAATTTCCTGCCTTGATCCTCTTCATATATCTCGGCATCACTTGGAACATCGACCTCTTCAAACTGCGCACTTCCACCACTTGCGAACCTGCTCCCGACATGATCTTTTCGTCTTACGGCATGCACGCTCAGATCCGAGGAATTCTTCGAGGACGCTACTGAGCCTCCAGGTGGTCCTTCAATCACCCTCACAGGGACCTCATCATCAGCTTCAGCTTCAAGTTGGTGTCTTTGATCAGTTGTCATGCTTCGTCCGCATGCTCTGTGGGACTTTGTAGCACCCAAACGAGACGAAGGTGGAGTAGTGAGGACATTTGGACCGGGTCGTTTATTATTAGTGTCAGCAACTAAAGATTGATACTGTGCTTGAGCACGTGCAACGCCAATGAGTGCCAATCCACCCGCGAGGATGTTCGATCCGTGTCTGCCCCATAGACTCGAGAAGAGTTGCATAGGCCCTCCCGATGTATTGCCTAGACTGTTGGGTTGTTCCGAGTCAACAGTCTCCTCTTCGAATTCCCTTCTTGAGGAATTTGTGGCATAGGAAGGTGTTTGTCCCATAGCAATGGCAGCCTGATCCCATAACATTCTGACACGTTGCCGTAAAAATGAGTACAGGCGAGCTTTCGCACGTGCAAGTGTAGTGTCAATTTCGGTCTCATGTGTTCGGAAAAAAGGCTGGAGATGTGTTTTGTATAGGTAGGAGGAGCCTTTAGTTTGTGGAAGCGCAATGTAGAGGAGGAAAAGAGTCTTGAATGTGTAGTAGAACGGTATCCTGTGAGCATGTAAGGCAACAGGGAGTCACCTTTAGTGGAGATATGAAATACCACGAAATTGTCCATTCTGCAACATATTCGACGCCGACGACAAAGCCAAGGACAGACCAATACATCAACCATCTTTCCAACACCTCTTCAGAAGCTGGGCGCTGACTCAAGACTTTATACGATGCATAACCAGGATACAAGAAAACAACCGTCGAGCTGTTTTGTCAAGAGATCATATTCAGCTTTTCTGACCTCGTGCCGAGATGACTCACCTGATTAGTCGAGAGGTGAGAAAGAACAACATGAGTGACACACTTGTGATACGATGCTCAGTTCCCTATAGAAAAAAATAGCAAT
>Ga0153986_1000166_pt1 | contig 21092 bp, 20 predicted proteins | sample TSGA070MetaG_FD_104724 | JGI IMG/M metagenome (GOLD analysis project Ga0153986, IMG submission 104724) | Attine ant fungus gardens microbial communities from Georgia, USA - TSGA070 MetaG | ecosystem: Host-associated > Fungi > Mycelium > Unclassified | place: USA: Georgia, Alexander Wildlife... | reverse complement strand
TTGTTGCGGTTGTTGCGGTTGTTGAATGGCGGCAAGTGATGACTGTTGGGCTTGTGTGTGTGGTTGATGAGCATATTGTTGAAGCGGAGAAGCAGCCGTAGTAGCTGAACGGACAGGGGTTTGAGTCGATTGGGTGGGTTGAGAAACGGAAGTGGGAAGGGGCTGCTGTGAGTTGGATTGAGCAATAGATGGTTGAGGTTGAGGCTGCATTGCGGGGCTCACTTGAGCAACTTGCTGTTGCGATTGGAAGACGGAGCCAAGGGAGGCCGATGCCGCAGGAGTAGTTGCAGCAGGAGCAGTGGAGGAAGACATTTCATGTTGAGGTTTGCCAGGGGCTGTCGTAGCAGTAGCAGTCTCAGAGGTAGGAGCATTGATTGCAGGAGATTCCGGTTCAGTCCTTAGAGAAGATGTAATCATACAAAAAAGGTTGCCAAACAAAAAGAACTCACGGAGTCGACGTTGACTCGAATAGACTCTCACCATTTAGGCTGAGACTACCGAATTGCATTCCAACCCTTTCGACAGAGCCGAACGAGCTCGGCATCACAACAGGCTGATCTATCAACCTGTTCCGGGTACTGGCACGAGAAGATAAGGTAGCAGTCCGAGGGGCGGATTTAAGTGGTGGTGGAATGGTGGTTACTGATGTTGGTGTGGGATCGGACAATGAAGAGGCGGGAGACTGCGAAGGAGGCTCGACTGTAGCAAGCGTAGGTTCTGGGGCAGGTTCTGGGGCAGGGGTAGGAGAGCGAGATGGTACTTGTGATTCTTTTTGGACAGGAGGCTCAAGCTTGGGCTCTTCTGAGGGAAGATCTACGGCAGGCAAAGAGTGTGAAGGATCGGGTTCCCATGAAGGATGCTGGACTGTTGTGGGTTCTTCCCACCCAACAGGTTCAGGTTCAGGTTCAGGTTCTCTGGAAGGCGCAGTTGCGGGGGTGGAGGTCTGTTGTAAAGGAGCAGAAGCGGGTTGCTGAGCAGATGAAAGGATTGTCGGCTTGGAGGTCTGTTTACTATGGAAAGAGGCAAGATTAGAAGAGCAGAATGAGACGGACAAGAATAAGCGTACCTAGCGATCTGAGCCCAGGATAGCTTGGCCCCGTTGGAGGCCGGTTTATAAGAAAGGGGAAGATTAACAAGTGGTGCAGCAGGCGGAGGTGCATCTTGCTGGACGGGTGGTGTAATTGTGTTTGCTACTTCGTGTTGGGTGGTCTTGTGATCGGTCAGACTGTCTGTAACACTGTTTTGGTCGCTGTTAACGTCGGCCACGAGCTTGGGAATGTCTGCCGATTCTGAAGGAGCAGACGAGACAGGGATTGAGGGCGAGCTGTCTGTAGCTGGGGCGACACGAGGACTAGCGGCATGAGAATGGTCATTGACGCGTCCGACGCGGGAAGGGCCACCGCGACCACGGGTTGCGGCACCACCACGGCCAGGACCGCCTCTTCCGCCACGACCGCCTCTTCCAGCACGCGACTCGCCACGGGCGGAGGCAGCGTCCTTTGGAGAAAGATTTTGGACTGGTTTCTTGTCCTTTTTACGCGAAACAGACCCCCATTGCTGAGTTCGACCTGTTTGGTGGGATGGGCTGAGAAATGGCATCGGAAAAGATGTAGTACATTTACCGTCTGCGATACGAGTGACAGCCTGCGAAACGTCGTTGTTGGCATCCGAAAGGGCAGACCGCAGGTCTTTATTATGGAATTTGAGTGCGGCTCTTTCAGAGACAAGCTGGCCTACCGTCAAGAGACCAGTCAGGAAATATTTCCTGGAGCGTGGCAATACTTTCAGGGTGGGACGAGTCTGAACGGGGAGCAACTTTGTATTGGGACATGGCGGAGAGACGAAAGAAAGAAAAATGTGGAATACAAATTTGCATGCGTGGGAAATGCCGCGAGGCTACATGTTGCTCAGAACCAGCAGTCCAAAAATCCCAAGTATTCCTCCAATCCCAACTACAAACACCGTTCCTCCCACCGGCAGAACAACGTCCAGCGGCCCATCCCAGTCCCGAGGCACTGCAAGGCTGCCCACGTCTGCAGCCAGACTGACGTTCGCTTCGTCCTTGCAGCTTGCAGAATACGCTGCAATCCATCAGACACGGGCCTGGCCCCAGAAAGAAAGGGAACTCACCAGCTAGCAAGGCATTCGAGCCGACCCGTGGATCAGCAGGCACGCTGTCTGTTGCAATGAGCTGCTCAAACATACACTGCTGCGCGGTCCGGGTGCTGTTCACTACGTCCGTTTTGCATAGACATCCAGCGTCTCCTTTACAGTCCAAAATTCCCTGCTGTGCGCTCTGCACCTGGCTTTGGCACTGCCCAAAATGGAGCTGAGAATTGCTGATTCACACGATCCACTTCACTTGCCTGCTGAGAAACGGCTGGCGCCGAAATGTCCATGATGTCCTCTGCCTGGAAGACTTGGCCGGCCAAAGTGATATTGAAAGCCAAAGCTGGACATGATGTCAGTCAATAACCTGTCTCTCACATCCGTCCTCCCGCACCTCGGCTAGCGAGCACAAAAAGAACGACAAATCTGAACATGGGACCTCGCAGAGGGAAAGGATACCAGGCCCTCGCAACCGCTGCGCTTTTTATATCCAGATCATCACCATCAAAAACACGTAAACACTGCCAAATATACATCAGCGTGACCGTACGGCGTGACCTTTGTTCATCTTTACTCCCAACCTCCATTATGGCCCCTGTTCAATACATGGGTGCTCTTCAGCCCAAAAAGAAAAGCGAACTTCAGGACATTGCTATTGCTCTCAGAATCAGTGACCAGGGTACTAAGGACGAACTCCAGGTTCGTATCAAGAAACATCTCGACGACCACTATGAACTCGAGGACGATCCAAGCTTTTCAGGGTTATATGGCAGGCGTAAACGCAGTGTTCAACCACAATCCTTTGCGTATGCTCGTTCTCTATCATACTATCGATTCTTCTGACACCCCCCGAGTACACGTGCAGAGTCTGTGTCCGCGCAACCGAAGCCATCTTCACGTATCAGCCGTCGTACTGGTCCAGTCTCTACGATCAATACTACTCCCCTCAAAGGTACATTCTAGGCTCTTGTGCAACCCGCAGTATACTATATCGCCTCTCAAAGGAACCCCACCCTATTCTGAGCCCATCAACGAGCAAGCAGTGCTGCAACCTAGCAGTCCAGTCAGCCCCGCTAAAAGCATCATCAAAATGACCACGGATCTTGCCTCCAGAGTCCAGGAGATTAGACCGCATGATCTCAGTCAAGAGTCACTTTCAGGTCTTCGCCAAGTGTGTAAACCCTCATCGGGGTCTCCATAGTTGAATTCACGGCGCTTCCAGTATCTGTCAGACTCTCATCACATTCTACTCCTCTCTACTCTCTATGAGCTTTTATATATTCTCTACACCGTTATCCCCTGGAAATTCATTGAGGTAAGTTTCATTTCATACCTCCTTCGCCCGACTCACATATACCTAGGTACCCCTATCCCCCAAGGGTACCATTACCCTTCCTTGCATCTACCCACCCCTCAGTACATTCCAATCTCGTGCCTTTTGGACCGTTCTCTTCCATTGGGCCATTCCTACCGTTGTCACACCAGGAATCGTTGCTTACCTTATCTCCTTCAACCCCTCCTTTAACCGGAATAATTCAAACAACTCTTTTCCTGCGTATGATCCTCTTACAGCATCCATTACTCGTCTTGCTGCGCATATCGCCTACCCTTACTCTTCTTTTGATCTTCAAAGCGGTGTGTATGGGCTAGATGTCTTAGGATTCAAGTTCAGAGTGTGGAGTGCTAGTCTCAGTCTAGCTTTTGCATTTGCGGAGACGATCTCTAGTGCACCCAACGCGTTCGCACAAACGTTGAGGCGGGAGAGGAGGTTTATTACTATGCCTTCAAGGGGCAGTACTCCTATGTCGTGATATTATGTCGTTTTTATGATCTTTGTTATGCCTTTCCTATGGTGATCTTATCTCTAATTTATCTTGGTTTTTGTTCGTTCTGTTTTGCTTTCGATATGCGAAGTATACGTAGGACAGTTATTATTCTCTATGTGTATAATTCTATGAATGCATCTCCACTCTTCGACTATGCAGATGTTATGTGTATTGGCTGTTAGAAGGAAAGCCTTGCAATGGTTGAAAATCTTGGGATCAGTCATGCGCTTTCAACAAAGTCAGCTCTTTTTCTAGGTTTGCTGTAGATGAGTCGTTCGTTGGTGTTGCATGTTTTATTTTTCATCTGAGACCTCGCAGTCAGACATTTTGTATCCGACGAGAAAGTCTCACTCTCATGTACTTTTTGTTAAAAAAATCATCAACAATTTATCACGTGGAGTGTGATGGCAGACTGCAGTAGCTAAGAAAAGGCCAGGTAGGCTACTAGTACTGCAGTGCATGTTGTACATACAGATAGTGAAAAAAAAGGGAATAACAGACATCCAAAATATGCTCCTCTTGACATCTCGATCCCCTCCAAATTCACCCATACCTTATGACAGGCAACCCTCCTCACACATAACACTTTATAACAGACACAACAGGTACTCTAGTCAAACCCCTTTTCAGGAACATACCAATGACTCTATTGTGAGAGCCAAAGCTCTGTGTAGAAGGCCTGGATGAGACCATTCTATCAATGGTGTGTTCTCCATTCTTTGTCTGCATTGGTGAAGGTGAGGCAAAGGCAGCCCACCCCTGTTTTGAGTGTTGGGGCTCTACCAATGGGGTTTCAATTAGGAGATTGCTCACATCAGCCACCTGGACAGAGGTGTCAACTCAGCACAATTTTTTGGTCCACCATTTGCATTTTGGATGCTGTTCTCTGGGCAAAGACAAAGAGAAGAGCTCTCTGTATCAATAAGAGCCTTGACTGATACATGTGTTGAACACATGACACAATGCACATACATCCAACATAAGTAACCCTCTACTCAGGAGGGGAGATGGTGGTGGTTAAAGGACAAGGAAGACTGTTGATTGAGAGAAGTAATGTGTGCCTCTATTAATTCCTTTTTTTATCAATATTTAAAAAAAAAATAGAATGAATCTTTTTGTTCACTGTCTCCAAGTTCAATGAGGGTGGAGGTCTCATTGTCTTAATTACACAGCAGCAAGAAATGCAGGTTCATGGAAACCATAAGAACAAAAGAGCAAAACTCCGAACGTGAATGCCAAACCTGAAAGTCATGTAAATAAAACAAAATAGGTGAGCTGGACAATGTTGTTCATGCTCAAGGATGATTCAAATTTAAATCAAAGCAATATTTACTTGATTGTCAAATGAAGCGTGATAATTCAGGTAATTCAAGATTAAAAGATTGTTTAATATATGAGTATGTATGGTGTGATACAGGGAAGATGATAATGCGCACACACACAATCCAAAATATTCAACTACACCATTCATGATAACATTCAGACTCACTCAAGTAGGGTGATCCCTTTGATTTCCCTTTGATTGGTTCGATATATACATGGGGATCATCGTGAGCTGTCCCACGGCATTGAAGCCATGATTTGTGTCGTCAGAATCAAACCCTGATAAGTAGTGCAACAGTCCAGGGCCATCTTAGAATGCTACAAGTATTCATTATTGAGCTTTCGAATTGTGCGATGAAAATTTCTCATTGCCCGAGTCATCAGTGAAGTAGGAACGCAATATAAAGGAAAAGGTCAAGGTGAGAGAGAGGTCTTCCGAATATGGATTTAATAAGGGAGCGCGAGTAGCCGCTGTCTAGCGCCAGATATATGCCCAAATAGTATATGAAACAGATTCAAGAGCCCTGAGGGGCTTCCTTGAAAGAGATAACCTAGATCACGATGAGGGCTACGATCTAGCTACAGGCAATGGTGACTTACCTGCTCCTGACCAACAGCAGACACACAGGTAACGAGAAGCTCCTTTCCGGATTCAAACTCTGACTGAATTTGTGCACCGAGATCACCCTCAGGTAGCCGGATATCCTCTTTTGTACTGCCGTCTGGGGTCATGAGGGTCAAAAAATCATTCGTAATGTCGACCTAAGTCACAATTTCAGAGTCTCTTGATGATAGATGGGAAACAATCTACACACGAGCGGATATTCAGCACGTGTTACAATAGGAACCTCCATGTTATGGGTAGAAGGAGACATATCTTCCTAGATTGACACTCTATTCTCAGTTCAAGATGAATGAGAAAGAAATTACTAACATATTTTTTACCGGTAAAAATCTAAAGAAGAGTGAGCAGAACATCAAGGGAATTATGAAGGAAACCTGACATCTTGGCCGACCAGATTGACCTTGGCATGACCATGCTTTCCGGTTTTTGAGGTGCTCATCTCAACGATCTTGCACGGGTGGCCTAGGAGTGATTGAATGGTGAAAAAAGAGGGGACTCAATAGAGAAACGTACCCTTGAGCATAACGTGGCCGTTTTTACGGAGAGCAGAACATTGTACTGGGATAGTGTGAGAAGCTCCAGCGCCAGCCTGAGGATAGATCAGAGTGTTTCATTAGCTGGATAGGACAAAAGATACCTGATCAAAGTTCTGCTCGTCGTCGGACATGACGAGATTGTGAAGATGGTGGGGTGAGAAAGAAAGGGATTGATTAGATATTGCCTAAATTTTCAGATTTCAATGTCCGCTATCGAGTTCATCGATCATTACCATTTTTGGTCTTCTCTTCACGCCGATAACTAGCTAGTAGTGTTTGCAAAATTTGCGATAGAAAGACAAAAAACATGGACTAGAATTCCATGGCTGTCATGAGCCCGTGTCGTTGAAGAGCTGACGATGGCTGCCCCGAGTATTCCCTCCTCGGACAAGACGTTCCAGGGTGCCGAGTGCCAGCCTGCACATCTTTGAACAGATGGGATGTCAATGTCAGCGATGGCGCCGGCGTTGGCAAGCAGGTTGGTGACATGGGACACTTGACTTTGCAGTAGATCCTTGATTGAACTAATCATAATGTTTATAAAATTATCTAACTACAATCTGGCACTGCCACTCTCTAGCACTTTTACAGAATCCTGAATATGCATCCCTTTGGAGGCACACAGATATGCCCGCGGTGCTCAAAAGCTGTTTATGCTGCAGAACAGGTCTGTCGGCTTTTTCAGTCCACTGTCGACGTTCTCACCGTTTTTCCAGGTCATGGGTCCTGGCCGCAAGGTGCGAACCCCTCTCCTGATACTCTCCCAGTGTCTAATCGTCCTGGCCACAGCTCTATCACAAGGTATCATCTTCCCAATTCTTGCCAGTGCTAACAGCTCACTGGACCTAGCCATGCCTATCTTGTATGATTTGCAGGAAGCGTCTCGACTCCTATATGCTTGTTGAACACAATCAAGAAGTAAGCGCCCCTTGATCAATGGCCCAGCTCTTCTCACTGACGATACAATCCAGCCCTACTGGTAATAAATGTTCCTTAAACATCACCAATGCAACTATCTTATCGCCCTGTTTTTCTAGCAAGTCTTGCTACGCAAGGAACTTCAGCACGCGCGATCTTCGCCAAGCCAATCTCCCTGTTAAGGAAGCTTCTGCCTCACCAATTTCATCTTCTCCTCCAGGGACTTCTGATGGTCTGCACAGTGTTCCGTCTCCATTGCCTCGCGTGGCCTCCCCCGTTCGACCACCTAGCATCACTACGTTCCAGCTTCCGAGATTGAAACCTACCCATTCTCTCCATAGTCCTACTTCATCCCCCTTTCCCCAAAATTCTCGCTCCTATTTTGACAAAGTCAAGAAACACCAGTCTGCTACTTTGAGCGCTCAGCCCGATCCTCTGCTTGAACAAGAAGAGGCAGGAGATCAAGTTGCACCATTGACTCAGTCATCATCTGCACGGAATCGTTCTGTGCCACAGCTTTCCAACCGCTCAACACACCGATCATCAAACTCCGCTGGCGCTCTCTCTGATGTTAGATTATTCCAGCCTGAAACCAATAACTCCTCAATTTCATCTCCGACTTTCTCGAACCTTGGAAGGGGCGATAATACTGCATCTGCGGCGCTCAACCTCCCAGACAATAAAGGCATTCACATACCGCCTCACACGTCCACAGGATCACGATATGGTATTGCCCTTGGGGGTACGATGACAATTGATACGACGGAAACATCGGCAGTATTACCAACGCGCAAATGGAATGTTGAGACACCTGTCTGCCCTAAATGTTCCAACCGAGTTTATTTTGCTGAGCAGGTGAACTATATCACAACACGTTCTTTCACCTATTCAATTGAATTGTTCTCCAAAGGTAAAGGCTGTGGGAAAGACATGGCACAAGATTTGTCTCCGATGTCAGGAGTGCAATACGGTGCTAGACTCAAGTAGGCTTCGAGACCACGATGGTATACCTTTTTGCGTGAGATGTCATGGCAAGGTAAGATTGATAACATGCAAGGAAAGAAAGGTACTGATTATGGGCGGTAGCTTCATGGACCTCGAGGGGGCGGATATGCGCTTCTCGGAAAAGCCGGTGGTTGAGTGCATCCGAGGTCAGGAGGGTCCACCATTCTGATATTGTGTTCGCTTCCGATTTTTGGTTCATGTTGGGCGTTGATGGCTCGGCAAGACTTGACTATTATATCATATTTCGACTCGAGTCTACCTATTCTTGTTTGTAGTCTTGTTACGGAATCAGATCATTTTTCTGTGAGTGAGCGCGAGATGATACATCCAGACGATCAAAAAAGTAGCTCATCTGTTTCGTCTTTATAAGTTTCATTGATCGTCTATGGGAAACTGGATTGAGTCAAGTCTCGTATTACTATGTAAGTTGAGCGCCGAATTCTCCACTTGCATCTTATCACTGGCTTATTCACCGTCAAGATATATATCGAACGATCGGGATTCTTTAGTATCACTATGCCTAGCTTGGTGGAGTCACTATCGACACTGCTCTCTCATTGGCTACTTGTGAAAACCATAACACTGCCTCAATTTCATCAGAACCTCATTGGAGCCACAACAGATTAATTGATGCTTTAACTTTGACTAACCCTATCTAGTTCATTCATTCATTGTATGAACTAAATATAGTTCCCGACAAGTCAGGCGTCCCTCTTCCACCTCCCCCACCATCTTTCAAAGGAGTTCTCTATCACTATTACAAATAACCAAATATCTTTTCCGCATCAGCACGCAACACCCGATATATTTAAATCTGGCGTCCCACTCTAGAACCCGAGTAAGTAACAAACTTTTGACGCTGACGAAATAAATTGAAATTCAAGAAACTTTTTGATTTTTATTCTTAACGTGGTTTGGTTCGACAACGTAATCCACGTCTTGAACCACACAAAACATCTCATTTCTCAAAACATGTCAATTGACACACATCTCTATCAAGAAAGAAGAGATCCCAAGGTGATATCAAACGTGAATAACGAGCTTTTCTTCTTCTACCCTCCATTCTGCAGAAGCAGCATCTACATTAAAATCTCTTTGCCGTTTGAGGAGGAGCGTTGTATTAGGCTCTTTCATCGTTTTGCTTTCATCTGATCTATAATTTCCTAGTGCACTTACACCTGGAATACTCGCCACAATTTCTGCGTCGGACTTGTTCAAATCTATATCTAAGCTCAACGGTGGCATATTGGCAGACCCTGGGACACGTAACACGAGGCTTCGAGGCTCGATGTCGAGCGTAGCATTTATGATTGCATCATAGGGCGTCTAGTCCATAATCAGCTTTTTTCCTCCCTGACCCTAGCCAAAAGCATATATGAACCTCTTTCGAGACATCGACAACAACTAATAGTTGTTCTTCTCCCTCCTTCCTCCAATTCCATGCGGGTCTTTTGGGTTCTTGCGTAACGAGCCGTCGCGTCGAAGCGAGCGCATCATCGGCTACGCTGGTGACTACCTCACTAGAATTGCCCCTTCCACTGATCTTCAAGATGCCCTTTGGCTTTGGTGCTATTGGTACGGATTTTTCATCTTCTTTGTTTCTACCTCTAGAAGTATCAATTTCCTCAATTAATCGAGGTCCTTCTCGGATATCACCATCTCGTTTCTCATGCCGGCCGGTGGCGAGCGACTCTGGTACCCTTACCTTCCTAGGCCCTAATTTTCCTTTAGAGGTTATATTGGGGGTGCCAATGTGTCTCGACAGAATAAGCGAGGTTTGAGCTTCGATCCTTTGTAAAGCGAGTTCTAAAAACAGACGAGGACATCAGTATTATTGTCTGCAATGGCATTGAACATCAAAGACGAGTGATGAGCATGTGGAACTGGGAAGGTTGAACAACGCAGCAAAAGATAACTGGTTCGCTATTCAACAAACCAGCTCAGGAACCTCAGTCGAAATCTGGTTTCTTGCCAGGCAGCATGAAAGCGTGAATAGAAGACGAGGTGGATTTGCTAGAGTCAATCAAGGGCGAACGTGCTAGTCTCCCAGACGACTGTCAAGTATCGTTTGTATAATGAGAGAGATAGTCGAGAGCGGGAGTAAGATAACCAGAAAAACATAAAATACTCAGAGATACTGCTAAGAACCAAAAAAAAAAAGCAAGAGTAAGATAAAATCATTAAGAAAACGACGAGGGTGAAACGGAATGAGAAGCACGAGTGGGATCAGATTATTACGCAAAGAAGTGCCGTGTACGTGAAGGTGACCAGCTAATACTTTACTAAAAGTGGTCTTGGTACCTCTGGCACTCACAGGCAATTAAAACATTGCGATATTCGGATCAATAAGAAAAAGAATAGCCGAGTCTACAACCCCATTGACATCATACAGGAATTCTAGCCGGGCGGCCAAGTAGGATTTTAGCAAAGACTTTGGGAGATCTCTGTTGTCATGCATCTTATCAATTGCGATGATTATGCTTCAGAGACCCACAGCAGATGTTGCAAAGAGACGCAGTCCCACCGACAACACGTATAACCAGCACCACGTAAGGAAGAATGATGTACCAACAATAGCCGGGCATTGAGGCTTTTGCGACCCATAGTTACTGCAAGAATAGAACACATACGTTGGTGATCGGTGACTTAGGCTATAGATATCAGATCACCAACGCCGCTCCATATACGAAACATATAACCCAGTCATCCGAATGAGGAATCAATCAAGAGGAAAAGGCAAGAGACGGAAATCGCGCACGGTGCGCGATACCGCAAGGGGCGGACGGGAGAAGACGAATAAGGGTTTCTATTTCCAAGACGAATGCCATAGAGCAGTCCGGCCCACGGCGATGAGAATCCACTCACTGCGGAGGTTGATACCTCCGGCCGCTCGAGAGTTTAATTAAGGTTTGGAGAGCAAGAGGCTAGCAGATACTGGCGTTGGGTTCCATGGGATTCCACTCGAGGAGATTCACTGCATGCGATGGAAAAAGATAGCAGCAGCTCACCTACGATAAACAATTTGTATTCAGAGCTGCTGAGGACACGAGATTTAACCGTTTGATTGTAAACACAATCGAAGACGAGGGCAGGGTTTCCAGCTGTGAGGAACAATCATGTCAGATGCTGATCAGAAAAGATCAGGGATATGAATGAGCTGAAACCGGTGCCAGCGGACCAGACAAGACGAGTCCGAGGAGAACAAAACGAACCTTTATCCTTGTCCTCCCTGGGCTGTGAGACGACGACAGGGACATAATACGGGTCCTCTGTGCCACGCTGGTGCGCGCTCAGGGCGCGGGTGATTGTCTGATCGTCGGCAGGGGGAGGGGGAGGAACATTTCTGTCGTAACAGATATTGACAAATACTTTTCTGCCTGCAGGCTCAGGATTCAGGACAGATGACTTGACACAGAAACCTGGGGTCGGAGTGAGGTCGACGCAGGCCATCTGCATCACATGACTCGGAAATCCAGATCAGATCAGAATAAAAAAAACCAATCAGCTGGTTCAGTTCAAGATCTGCCGATCCCACCTCTGCCGACACAAAGTTCATGGCTCAACCGCCTATAAAGCCTGCCACAAGATTCAGGTTTCGTCAGTCTTCCCTTTCCTCTTGCATCCTCCCTTCACCCAGTTTCTCCCCCAGCCGTCCCAGAAAACAACATGCAGACTGTTGCTGACTTCCAGGACACTCGTGTTCTTGGTGTACGTTTTCTTTCGAGCTCTCTCTCCGCACCCGCCAATGATCACCCTGCAGTACGACCCTCTGGTCCAGCCTGCACTCCTGCGGCATGAGACTCAGCTCTCCGCTGCCTCCCAAAAGACCATCGCAACAGGTCGCTACAATGCTGCAAGGATCATCGCAGGCCACGATGACCGCCTTCTGGTCATTGTTGGTCCCTGTTCGATCCACTGTACCGACCAGGCTATTGAATACGCCCAGCTCTTGAAGACCAAGATTCCACAGCTCCCCAACTTGGAAATTGTCATGCGTGCTTACTTGTAGGCTTTGTCCTCTCTTCGTTGATAATCGCATCATCCTGACCGCTTTCTTCAAGCGAAAAACCTCGTACCACCGTCGGCTGGAAGGGACTTATCAATGATCCCGATATAGACGGCAGCTTCCAGATCAACAAGGGTCTTCGTACCGCTCGCAAGCTGCTCTGCGATCTCACTGATCTCGGTATATCTGTTGGCAGTGAACTCCTTGATACTATTTCCCCTCAGTACATTGCCGACTGTAGGACTCCCCTTGGCTCTCATTGAACAGTCCAGCTCATCTCTCCAACAGGTATCTCCTGGGGTGCCATCGGTGCTCGCACAACAGAGTCTCAGCTCCATCGTGAACTTGCTTCTGGTGTCTCTTTCCCCATTGGCTTCAAGAACGGAACCGACGGCAGTGTTGGTGTCGCCATTGACGCCATGCACTCTGCTTCCAATCCACATGCCTTTATGGGCGTCACCGAGCAGGGCCTTGCTGCCATTGTCAAGACCCGTGGTAACGCAGATGTGCACGTCATTCTTCGGGGCGGTACCAAGGGTCCCAACTTCAAGGCTGATGCTGTCAAAGCCGCTGCTGAGACCATTGAGAAGAAGCGTGGATGGGCATCCGTCATGATTGATTGCTCCCGTATGCTTTTCTTGATCATCAACATTGATGCCTCGCTGATGCCTCTTCAAACAGATGGAAATTCACAGAAAAACCACAACAACCAACCTCTTGTTGTTGATGACCTTTGCAGCCAACTTGCTACAGGCAATCGTAACATCACAGGTGTCATGATTGAGTCTAACATCAATGCCGGAAGGCAAGATGTTCCTGATGCTGGTCCCAGCGCGCTCAAACATGGTGTCAGCATTACTGACGCTTGCGTTGATTGGGAGACAACCGTTAGCATGCTCGAAAATTTAAATGAGGTGAGTTTCTGATTATTGCCGCCTTTCCGATTTTGCTCAACATTACATAGGCTGTAAATAAGCGTCGCCAAGCCTTGGCTGACCAGGGTTTTGCATCCTCGTGAATACTTCCCTTACATACCTTTCCATCACCGTAGATGTCTTGTTACACTTTCGCCTACTTACCCAATAGCTTGTTTACTAATACCAGCGTAAAGAGAAGAGGATATTATCTTTGCTATACCTTCTCTAGAGTCCGGAATTGCTCTGTATAACATCGGATTGTAATTACCTGTCCTAAAAAATCTGTCTGTGCTGTGATCAACCTTAATAGTCCTGTCAGTCGTGATGAGTCACTGAATAGAACGACTGGAATATGAATTAATCTCAGTCAAGTGAATTACCAAACAGGTAGAGTCATTCAGAGGTCACGTGGCCTTGATGCCAAAAACAATGTTGAAACAATGTTCTCTTTCAAGGTGGCTGTGGCAGATTAAGGCACATCAATTTCCGCGTTCAATGTGAGAACCGGCGTACTTACTGCGTGGACCAATCCAACCTGAAATGTCCATTTTGTTTCAGGGGGTCTTGTGCTGACACAAGTGCACCATGACTTGTCAATGCAACGCTTCTCGACACACCTATTCAGCACGCGTCATTCAGCAAGATGCTCTATTTTATCAATCTAGAAGAGCCTGATTTAGGTTCATGAATCGACCCGTCATGCTGAAACCATGACGCCTGAATCAAACGATGACGAAGGACTTGTACGTGAAGCTCGTGTCGGACTAGAAAACTGATTCCCTTGCATAAGATTTATTTTGGTACTAAAGGCAATTTAGTACCATTCCAAGTGTATCACATCACGTCAGTTCATCGATGAAAAAACGACTTGTCGTTCTAATAATATCACGCTAACCATCTGGTTGCTCATATCTATGCAACGATCGGAACCTTTCTGTTTCTTTTGTAGGATTAACAGCTTTGGGTCCTTTGGATACTGTTCTTGGATTTCTATCTTCCCTCAGTTCATATTTGAGGATCAGGTCATCATCGGTCTTCACCAGTGCACTCAATCAACTGTGCCGGTCAGCATAAACATTTTTCAGCTGCTCATCAGGTCATTTCAAGCATCCATTTTTACAATTGAACCATCCAGAGTCAGGGGTGAAGCGCAGATGTATAATGCGCAGGGTTAAAATTTCTCACCAGTTGCTGATGATTCCTTAAATCATTTTTCCACAGCTTTTCGTTGTACATAATTGACTTTTGCACGCTAGGAAGTGACGCTCGACATGCTTATCACGACACTTTGGTCTCTCTCACAGAAACCCATTGAAAGAAAGAAATTCCAGGATCAGTCTCGATTATTCTTTTGATTTTTCTTTCCGTAACTTGGGCGCTAACAAGGCTCAACGTATTGCACATATCGAGACCTCCATACGATAGTGGAGTCGGGCCCCTTTATTCATTCTTCCTAATCCGACGGCTGCCTCCAAAACCATTTTGCATTCAACTCGTGAGGCTTTGCTGCAATCCCTCTTGGGCTACCTAAACTATCAGTCCATAAAATTCTGCCAGGATGTAGCATCTTGAAGGATCTCTGATGTTCAATCTTATCTGCTTCTGATACTATTTCGGCTTTCATAAATTTTGTAAATCATATCCATCATATCAGGCTGTATGATTGGCCAGATTTCTGTTCCAACACTCCCGTCAGATAGGGATCGGCCTTCGACCAACTCACAGTCCATTGGAAGAGGCAATGATACTGTAAATGATCGACCTTAGTTTCGCCATGCCATGAACTCAAGGCGCTTCGTCGTTATATGATCACATTCGCGTCGTCAGGCTCATCATAAAAGGCAGCTTTATTTCTTGTCTGAGAGTAATACAGTTGAATTCGATTCTTTATCCATGCCCCAAACTTGAAGGATCTCGTCCAATGATTTCGCGCTCCATCCAGATCCGAATGCAGTAGTCATTCTAGTTCCAGTCGTATGCAACACTTCTTTGATCCCCATGTCTAGCAACGCTACATCGTTTGTGCCTTCCGGTGGCGGCACACCCAAGCACTGTTTACGGGCGTCTTGAGCCAATTGCCTCAACACCGTGAGCAACGTGGAAACTGGTACACCGTTCCTCAAGAGATACCATCCCAGCTGACGCGTAACTCCCAGTCTCACGTCGTCATCAACATCAACCTCTGATGTCGACGACGTATCAGTTACAATCTCGCCTCTCGCATACTGACCTAGTGCCCGTAGGAAAGCTTCTGATTCTCGTACTTTTTCCAATCTCCTATCTAGAGCATACAATGCACCAAGAACAGCCGTATCTCGAATCAGGGGCGGTCTTGGATTGTTGTTCGCTCTCCCGCTGAACTTGCGATCGTAAATCTTTGAATAGAAGTCCGCCGCAAATCGCAAATCCTGGAGTCGCAGATTGAAGTACCGACTTCGGGGATTCATCATCCGATACTGGTACAGCGTCAAATGGGACTGGAGCGTCTGCAGCTTATCCTGTAGGATACTATCTAACAGTGCCGCGTGACAATATTTGTGGAACAGCCGTTCTTTATCGGTAAACTCGTCGTCGTTTCCTCTAACCAAATGATCCGCAAAGGCTAAGAATAAAACATCGTTCGAGAACGACGTGATAAATCCGGATAAGTCACTCGCGGGATGTGCCTTTGTTTCTGTGAGCTGAGGAAAATCAAGAGTAGCTGGATCACCAGCAGAGGATCCTGATCGTGCAAACAAGCTCCGAGTTCCTTTTGGATCCTCTATATAGCTCAAGAACGCGGTGCGTCGCTTGACATATAGGGTTTGACTCTTCAGCAAATTCTCCCTATGCCTCGGGATTTTTTCGGTGTCCATGTAGAAAGGCCAGTATCTCGGGGTGTCAACGCGTATCGAAGCCAGCTTATCCATGTCGGGTATCAGCGTTGGCGTTATCAGCGTCACCGAGACCTCCTTTTTCTGCTCCTCTTTTTCGTCTTCTTTGAACATGATCTTCACCGGCAGATAAACCACCTCCCCTGAGTCAACATCTCTGGCAATCAGGCACCTCGGTTCCACAGCCAAAGCCCATAGATGACGAAGTGCCTGCAAGTAGCTCTTATTGTCTGAAGATACAGAGTGGAATCGCGGGAAGAACGCAGTGACCAGACAAGCAATGGCAGCATCCGATGTTCCAAGCGTGAACCGACCCGCGCCAAGGAACAAGAGTCCCAACGCCATATGTGTTGAGATATGAGCACCATACTTGATCGCTTGGTGATACCCGGATTGCTCAAATACCCCATACGCAAACCTCAGTCGCCTGAGGCAACTGATCTCTCCAGTACCCGCCATAACCATACTCAGAGAGATAGATATTAAATTAAGCCCATCTCTCGCGGCCGAGCGTTTGATCCTAACATCAAAAGCAGGCCCTTGAAGAAGAACCGTAATTACTCTGGTTGGTAAATGAAAGGAAGAGCGCGATTGAAACGTACCATTCGTATACGCCAATCGCGAATACAAGTCGTAGTACCGCACAATGAGTAGATAAGCTTCCTGCCTTGCTGTACCCGCATACTTCAACCCGATCACGAAACAACATCCTGCCAACAAATTGTAATACGCCAACTCGATCGATTCATCAACAGCTTTATGAAACTTGTTCCGCGCATCGATTGCCTTCCTTATACTCTCTGGTATCTGCCTCGCCAACCAATCATTCGTAGGTGCGATCTCATTCCACATGATCAAGTTCCTTGTAATTGTCCTAATTGCCAAAAAACTCGGCTGAATGGAGTTAAGCGCCAAAATTGTATCAGGAATAGGGACTAAATCCGCGATATCCTGTCGTTCTGTTCGCAAATACATGAGTCCCAACGCGATCGTTGCTGCTGGTGAAGTGAGGTTGACATCGAACGACGGTCGCGCCTTCTGCTGCTGTTGAACCTTCTCCCCTCCAAGACCAACACCAACCAATCCGACGCCACCGCCGCCGCCACTACCAATACTGTTCCCACTAGTGGCTCCCAAAATTGGACGCGCATCACCATGAATCAACATATTCAACCTCGAAAGTAACGATGTATCCGCTGGGATCGTTGTTCCTTTACCCAACATGATCATCCCAAATGCCAGTGCTGCCGCATACGTATATGCCTCCCGGTGTTCATTACTAAGATCTGGCTGAACCAAATCCTTCCTACTGACCTGATTTAAGCACACTTCTGCCATTCTCCTGTTCTTCGTCCCCAAGTACAACAATCCTACACCACTCAATCCAGCAGCTTGCGTCATCAATGAGACATTCAGATCAATTGAAGGTGTAGGCAACAGCGCGGGTGTATGCACAGCCAACAATTTCGTGACGTGTTGGTCTGCGCGTCCGACATTTGCAGCAGATAACCCGAGCAATACTCCAATCGAAGTCAAGTCGTGTTTCGGCGTCAAATAACTGAATGTGTGCCAGGTCATCATATGCTTGAGGTGGCCCGTCAGTCCTAGTCCAAGTAAATATCCTGCGTGCTCCGGGGAAAGTTCAGAAGGTTTATTGAATGCAATCCATGAACTCTCCACACCCGTTGCACTTGGTGAGATACGTAGACCAGCAGCAACGCCATTGTGAAACTCCCCCCAATTAAGAGAATCAGTGGGAATTTTGCCAGTCTCTAGGGTAACAGTGATGTTTAAAGGTTGCAGGCGAGTGGTGAATTCAAGTTTGGGTATGGTATAGGCTTCGCGTGTGACGTTTGGAACCGAACCAAAAGTAAACAAGGCTCGGCCATAAGGAAGTGCGAGGGTTCGCTCTGCTACACGTAGGACATAGGCCTGATGCTCTTTAGTTTGGTCGTGTTCACTAAGTCTTATGAGGATCCGGATACGGAAAGCTATTTATGAAGGGACGACATACTTGAGATCAGGTCGTTCGGACATTTTGATAGACGTGATAGTTGAAGATTGCAATATCCGGGTCACCTCTTCCAGACGCCTATCCTGTCCAAACCGGATACTTGTAAACGCCTCAAAATCTAATTCAACACCGGTGACAACATCTGTCTCTCCACCTCCAGCTGCTCTTGCAGTTGAAACGAGATGGCCAACAGTTTGCCGAGGTTGGCCAAGACTCTGTTAACCAAAGATATTTACAATCACATCCAAGAAAAAATAAGATAAGATGAGAGACAGACTACACTCACCAGAAAGTCCTTTCTCGGCTTGAATCCATCTCTATTGAACTGTTCAACCGTCTCGTTAGCCGATGAAGCAAGATCATTTCTCCCAATCGCCATATACGTTTTGAAAGGCCAAGCGGTTGGCGGAGATAATTGACACGTTCTCGCAGCTTCTCTAATCGGCGCAGCAATCCCTAATAGCAGTTTATCCAAAAGCTTCTCTCCTCTCTTCATAATAAACAACAGGATCGCTCTCTCCGCTCTCGTTCGAATCTCCGGAGTCTGGTCATCAGATAAATGTGAATAAACTTCAGACAAATCACGAAGAATTGTAAGCGGGTCCTGTCTTCCATATTCATATGAAACGTTTGGTATACCGAATCCAACTGCAATCTGGGAGATATCATACCATGGAAATTTCCATTCTGCATTGCTGAGTTTTCCATAGAAGATGGCTGAGACATCAGGTGGCCATACAGGGATTCTGTTGTCTACGCGAGTTGTTGCTGTAGTTGTAAATTGGCAAATTGAAGAGCAGTGGCAGGAAGTGAGTCCTTGATCGCTATGATAGAAGAAACGTCTGACGTACGGCTTGCATTAACCATTGGCCATGCATCAGCTAGATCTGGTATCAGTCTCTGCCAATAATCCGCCCACTCCGGCCGAACCTCTAGTGCCAACCGACAAATTACAGGTACAAGTTTCATTAGATCTTCGAATCGAGTAACGAAGAGACGAAGATATTCTGCAAATGTATGTAAAACGTAGAGCATAGGCGAAAGAAACTTGGAAAACTTCGTGCTATCCATCTGAATGACAGGCTTGAAAGACTTGATATCGGGCGGCCGATGCAATCTTAGTAGTACAGGATCATCTTTGAACTGCTGGTGCGAACTCGACTGTGCTAGTAACTCCCATGGATCATTTGATTGTGATACCAACTCATTCTTGAGCTGGAATACAGTATAGATGGCAGTTGTCAAGCAGTCAAACTGTACACCTTCCATGGACGACAAACATTTCTGACTCCATCCGTCCAAAAAGTTGCAATGGAGTAAAAAAGAAATGTCTGGCGTCAAACAGTGCGCGAGAACAGCGAGACATCCAACTGTCAAAGGATCACTAGGGCTCAGGGGAAGATCAAGACGGGCTTGGTGACCACTAGCAAATGTAAGAGCAACTGAACACACTCCTACGCGGACCACATGGATGATGGGATTAGAGTTTCTGTTGCTCTCGATATCCATAATGAAATCGTCAGATGTGAAGGAGTTGGGGTTACTCTCAACCTCAATGGGTATTTCGCGGAGACCGTGAGTGAGGAGAATGAGCTGATGATCTGGTTTCAACACAAGCAGGTCCCAAACAAATTCTCGAGTTGCACGAATGGAGGTGGTAGCAATGGCAGAAAACTGCGAGATATGTTTGACTTTCAATGTCTGGTCTTCTGCACAACAGACAGCAAAGACATGAACAGCGTGAGATTTCGGAAGCAGTATTGCTATCAATGAACGCTCTTGAATTCCATCGAACCGACCATCAAACGCTGAAAAGGTTATATCGCGCCACGATTTCGCACTACGTTGATCAGCATACACAGAGAGAAAGCAGGGAATAATTCACTCTTCTTCTGAAATTTCTTGGCTGTACAGTTTCTCCATCCAGTAGGTCGCTTTCATCCTTCCATGCTCGATAGGAATCTCGAGATCAGTGTCACTGTGATTTGCTGAGAACATGATCGCACTGTGTTCATTTTTTGACAAAGACATGCGGCGGGTTTTTGCAGCCGCTGCTGTGGATGAACGTTGTGATGGACCACCTGAGACAAGCGATTGTAAAGTAGCTGTAGTGGAAAGCGAAGGGGCCATACGAGAAAGTGGAGGCATGTCAGAAAGAGGAACGTCAAAAATATCTACAGTAGGTGATACTTCAGGTGAACGACGACTAGGAGATAGAGGATGGTGTAAGCGTCCTGCGCCGTCATAGATGGCCGATGTGCATCTGCTCCCTGTACTAAGTATCGATTGTCGGTTTTTTGAGTCACGCGGCCGATTTTGGTTGAGTGGGGCTGGGAGATCTTTCGGTTTGAGGTAAATGTATCGCCACACAGAGAGCTTTCGCTGCTCAACGTCGACTGTGACTGTTAGTTGAGCCTTGCAATCTCTGCCTTGGCGAGTAGCAGTAACGACCATCTCTGCAGATGGAATTGATCTGAGAGGCCTAGTCGAGTTTGCATCTTCATCTTGTAGTTTGTCTGCATTTCCCGTTATACCTATTATTCCTGCAGTCAGGCCCACAGCTGCGGCTTCGGCCAAAGGGCTGGTCATGGAAAATAAAGTTGGCAGGACGGCCTCTCCAGTGATCTCAGCCTCGACGAGTTCGCTGGGTTCCAGTACACGTTGTATCATGACACCATGAGGAGACAGGGGCCATGCCTTGCGTACGATAAATGGCAGTGAAAACGAGTACTCGATCCCGTTTTGCAGAATGATTCTACCCAGGCTGCGAAGGAAAACAAAAATTGCAGGCACGAGAGTGCACCTGGATGCTCCCCGTAAAGCTGCTACAGCCTGTGCCCGTGCAAAGGGACCAAAGGTAGGACGTTCTGAGGAAGGTTTTTCTGGTGCAGATGAAGTGGTTGGAGGTGACGAAGATTCGACGACCTGTTCCAGCATGCC
>Ga0153986_1000163_pt1 | contig 21320 bp, 24 predicted proteins | sample TSGA070MetaG_FD_104724 | JGI IMG/M metagenome (GOLD analysis project Ga0153986, IMG submission 104724) | Attine ant fungus gardens microbial communities from Georgia, USA - TSGA070 MetaG | ecosystem: Host-associated > Fungi > Mycelium > Unclassified | place: USA: Georgia, Alexander Wildlife... | reverse complement strand
CAGAGTCAAAAGGGAGAGACGTGTCATCGTAGAAAGGTGTCTCTAAAACATTCGGACTAGAACCTGGTGTGGTTACATTTTGGCTCTCAGATGTCACCTTGTTGACATCGGAACCAAAGTCAGTGTGTGATGAGCTGACATGAGTTCCAGTTGAGGACGATGCCAATGGAGCTGAGGGTGCCTCTGAAGAACCGGAATTCATGTGTATATCGGGATATGGATCCCTATTGGAAGAATCTGAACTAGGTTTTTGTTTGGGTGTGCGAGGAGTAAGAAACTCCTGCGGGACGGTCTGCCCCTTCCCTTTGGCACGCTTTTTATGGCGTTTAATGTGTCGATTCAGGGACGAAGGGTCCGTGCAGCAAAAATTGCAAACACCATCAGGGTTTTCGGGGCCAGGCCAGGTACAAACTTGATCCTTGGTCCGCGTGCTGTGGCAATTCAGTGGAGATCGATAAGAGCTATTGTGGACCTACTGTATCTTCATGTGTATCTTCAAGTTGCCTCTAGACAATGTCTTGAAGCTACATCCAGGATATTCGCATCGATTCCTTCGACGATGTCAGTGGATCACGGAAAATGTTTTGAAAATGTGCACGTACATCGCCAATTGAGGAACCTTGTTGTCTTTGTGCTATACCCGACTTAAGCCTTGCGTTGCCACCAGGTTTCCCATACTCACCTTCAGGGAGGATTGCGAACAGCAGGGAAACTGTCTCTGTGGCTTTACTCGAGGCATGAGATGTTGCAAGAAAGAGGGTGATGGGTGACCCGTGGCTGAAACAACGCCTTAAAAACCTTGTGGGTGCATTGTCCCTTTTTTGTGCTAAAGTTAGCAGGTGGTTGCAAATACCTCGCTTCAAATTTTGATGTTCATGTAATCCCAACAAAAAAAGTCACCCCACCGGAAACAACCAGAGAGGTCTTGGAGCTTTTCCTGTGCTGTGATTGATGGTTCCACGATGCACACTACTGATGCGGCAAACGCGGCGACATGTCTTCATCGATCGGAGTTTTAGATACAGCGTACAGTGGCTCGATCCTTTCTGGCCTTCCGTCGTTGCCAAGTATCTCAGCCATGAAACAAAAGGGCTTCAAAAGAACAAAACGGGAACGGAATGGAAAGGCCAGCCGGTAAGTATGCTAATGTAATTATGATAGTACAATTGTCAGGTGACGGTCCGAGACTTTGGAAATGCAACGGAAAAAACAAAAAAGCAAACGGGGTAAACACAATGTAATATTCAGTGGAAGGTATCGGCTCAAGAGCTGGATGGAGATGCTACTGGACGACCGTTGAGGCAGGGGAGAATTCGCAACACTGCTTCATGGCATCGTCGAAATCTTGGTTAGTCCGGCTGGAACGCCAAAGAGAGTAATTGATGGATTCCCCATATAAATCGGACTGGACGATTCCTGCCCTTGTTGAAGGCGTGGAGGGAGGTGTGGGAAGGTCGTCATAGCTCTCCATAACATAGTCCAGGTCTAGCTCTATCTCGTGATTCACTACCTCCACCTCATCCATCTCCACCAATTTCAGTGAAGTACAAATGCTGATACTGCAAAGTCTTTCATGCCGGATAGCTCGACCAGAAAGGATGCGTGTTTGCTGAAGCCTCGACTTAGAAAATGCGCTCGGCGCAGTCAAGTTGTCGGACGGCACCAGGACAAGATCTGCGCTTCTGGATGCTCCAGAACGTAACCGAATGTCGTTTGACGCGAGCTCTTTGAGTAGATATTTCGGCCATGCCTCGAGTAAATTCAGCTCGACCTTGGTTGGTCTGCGAACAGGTGAGTTCCTCTGTTGTATCCCTGTGGAGAAGTTGAAACATCGGTGTTCATCCTAGATATCGTATCGGTTGATGAAGACTAGTCGCCAACATCTTCGAAAACACCTATTTTAATGTCAAAGTTCCCAGCAACGGGGGTCCTGGTTGCCGGCATGCTGGCTGGAGATCCAGGTTAGCCACCGAGTCCTGAGCCTGACACATAGACCCTTGTACCCAGAGAAAAAGACCATGGAGCCCCCAAACTTGTGGTCTCGACATCGGCACTGCCAATAATCTCGGTTCGATTCTTGTGCGCCGTCTGCCAAACCAGCTTGGCTTTGATCACCGCAACGACTCCTTGAAGAGCTCTACCAACGGCAACGAGTAATTGGATGACACTTATGGCCATGACTCGGCAAGATTGGAGAGAGAGTACTCCAGTGAGAGGTGTTCACGAAAAGAAAAAAATTAGCTGGTGGAAAGATTTTGTGAGTCAATAGGCTCGCACTCGGAACGCTGATATTTAACTTGACCTCGAAGCAGGGTGGCTGACCTTCGATCGATGTAAAACACTAAAGCGAACATGAATTTGTGCAATAGCAAATTATATAGAGGCTGAAAGCATTGACTGTCATGTCAAGCACAAAGCAAAGGAGAGAATAGGGCAGATATACTCTACTGGCGTCCATTCAGCCTGGCCGCTATTGCATCGTATACATTTGTTGAGCCAGAGGGTGACAAACACGATATGGGGGGAGGTGCTGGCAATGGATGATTATCACCAGGAGACTCTGAACGGATGTGCAAAGGCAGCATTCGAGAAGGTACAAGACTGGGTGGAATATCCGGATTCGACGCCGAGAATGGCAAGGTTTCAAACATCGTTGTCTCCGAGCACGGGACAGTCCCTGCAGCCGTATATTGGGCTGTCAGTGATTTTCCCTTGCCAGTGTTCGAATAGCTCAACACTGGAATATGGTGGCTACATAGAGAACCTGAAGAAATACTTGTCATCTTGGGATAATATGGATCCCGCGTCATTGCACGGGGCTCGCGTTTGACTGCCAAGGCAGGTATCGATTCAGCTCTATTGTAATCACTGCAACCTTGACGAGAAGAGAGGACGCTCATAGCGCGCTGAATGTCACTGACTTTTCCATAATCCTCACCATTGGTGTCCTTCCGTGATAGTATCAAGGATTTGAACTCGCGGCTCCGCTCCTTCGCCAGTGCTCGCCGAGTTCTGTAACCTAGCATTCCTGCCAGAACAATGATGGCAGACACAACGGAAAGTGGGACAGCGATGGCAGCGGTCGAGGCAGGCCGCCGGGAAACCAAAACATCTGGCTGCGTTGGGTGTATCTGCGGCGCAGTGGTATATATTCCAAGACGTGATGGATCGACCGCAGAGTTATTCCTCGTCGAAGAAGGGAGAAGGTTTGAACTAATGAGAGTCGCCCTGTGCTGAGTTGCACTGATAGAAGATTTCATGGATGGCTCAGATGTAGCTGTCAAACTCGATGTCGTCGCCATATCGCTTGCGGTGCCTAAAGGATCGTCGATGAGGTTTTATTTCACGAAATGAAATAGAACATACTACCAAGCTCAAAAATAGGAGAGGCAAAAATGTTGCCAAAATCATCCTGTATCTTCAGATAGTACTTGCTTGTGACGACAACCCCTGGAGCAGTGCTAAAATGTAATCGGTGAACTGTATCATCAGGTTGAGGATATAATGAACATACATGGCGGCCATGTACCCGTCCTCCGTCTGTTTGACCTGGGGCCAGATAGCCATTCCGCAATTTTCACTCTCGCCTGCCTCTCCCACATTCTCCCCTCCTCGATTCATTAGGTCACCAGATGATATCCTTCGCACGTCTCCAGCAATTGTGCACAACTTGAAATCAGGAGAGATCAAAACAGAGGATGACGTCCACTTCGCAATTATTGTGTCCCCAGGATTGAAAAGGGTGCCTTCGGGCGGGGACAACCAAACGACATCTAGTGACTTACAAGCCCCTCGGGAGACAAGACAGAAAACTATGACCGCTCTCAGACAAACATGGCGTATTTCCATGATACACGCAACACAATGCAAAATTAGGGACGGGAGCTGACAAGGAAAATGAAATTACGACCAGCGTAGGAGGGATGAGGTGAACGGAAAAGATATAGAAGCTCAAAGACATTTTATTGCAGACCACCCATCACGCTGCGGTAATCAAGAGAGGAGTGATCAATTTGCAGGAGTAGAAGCCACGGAGTCAATTTCCATATGATGTTCTGCAGAGGATGTCGCCGAGTGCAATGGCTGTTGCGAGAAACGTTCCAATTGAGCTCTACGTTGTCCCTTTGAGATGACATAGTCACGAATGGATTCGAAAAAAACGCACTTCTTCCGGCTTCTCAAGGTCTCAAGCATTTGAATGACCTGCTCTTGCTCTTGAATAAGCAATTCACCCCCGGGGAGATTTAAAACCAAATTTTTGGCTGTGGCGAGTGCATTTCTGAAATCGTTTGTCTGAGAACCATATGAACGAGCTGGCCCTCTCAACCGGAAGATCCAAACTGACTGCTTGCAATATAGTCTGCTTCGCTGCGGGTGTCGTTGTACCCTCCTCTGAATGAGTCAGTTTGAGGACTATGACCAGCTTTGATAGCAAGCTCTCATAAAGATTGACAGGAAGTGGATTGGACGCCATAGCGGCCCAGGCTATCTCACCGGTTACTCGTCCATCACATCACGTCATCTTCCCATCACTTCCTAAACGATCTACACAAAATATGAATGCAACGAGCCCTACATCCCAAGATGAAGATGCACCCTAAATAAGAGGGCATTTACTACACAATGTCTGAGCTTCCTGAAGATCCTACCTTCTCCAAAGCTTGAAGAGACACATAAATGGATCAGGATGAGGTGGAAAATGTGGAGAAAAGTTCTAAGGAATAATTTATAATGTCATAGTAGCTCTGATAACTTCTGAATAAATCAATCACCATATTATGAGTAGGGTCCACCAGGAGTAGGGTATATCCCCTGTTCTGATGTCTTCTGAGTTCAATGTCAGATAACTCTGTCTCCATCTTAACAGGCAGCTCATGACAAGTTGCCTGAAAAAGGTTCTGCCCTGTGATAAATGCAGTTTTCCATTCATCCTCTTCTTGATGCAGTTGCATCCCCACCTCAAGTCAATTTTGGTGAATTTGGAGGCATGACTGAGCAATTCAATTAGGTCTGCAATCTTAATGGTCGGGTCTAATTCTCTTGTTTGAAGAGTCTCAGGGGTTGCCGATCACCATCATGATACAGATGAGGGTGACATGTTCGATACCTGTGCTGGTCACTGTAAATATCATTCAAGGTACATAGCTAAAGATATACATGCAAGTACAAACGGTCATAGCAGGTAAGACATAAATGAATGATCAAAAGGCACGCCCAGAGTCCGCCTGATTTTCAAATCTCCACGTTGGTTCAAATTCTTCGCATTGCAGTTCATGCAATTGTCCATCTGGGAACTGCGAAGTACAGATAGCAGAAGAAGCCAGAGTTTGATCAAGGATCAGCAACAAGTCGCGGAGGTTCCGGAGCTTGCTCACTCCGGATACTACTCGAGAATTCCTTGCTAGTATACCCGTGGAAGGACAAAAGAAATTAGATCCCCGAGATTTGGGCGCTTCGATTGCTGCGTTCGACTCCTCGATATCCAGTCGTTGCGATAATAGCCGGGAAGATGTAAAGGGCGGTGCCAAACTAAAACCAAGCTGAGGTGATGAAGAATCCATAATCTCTGTTAGAGGAAGGCTTTGGGGCCTGAGAATGGCCGGTCGGAAACACCAAGACGACTTCCATGATTCGTAGATATCTGACCGTCGAAATACAGCCGAAGTTTCACCAACGTTTCCCTCTGTCTCGATTGCACGTTTTATGGAGTCTTCTTCATGGGGTCTGATAGAAAACCTTGGAAACACAAGTTCCAGACCACCCAAGTCCCCGAGCAAAGCTTGACGGCTCCGATGGGCCTGGAGAGAGGTATTTCCAGAAGTTTGCCATCGCTGTATATTATCTGATATCCAGTCAGAGAGAGGATCAGTGCGCCTACTAGTGCGATCTGTAGGCGAGAGTGTCCCAGGAGTAGGAGAAATGGACATATAGTCTGAGCATGGATTTCTACATCCGCAGAACTGACGACGGCGAATGCACAGTGTGGTATCAGCATTGGAATCGCTGTTCTGTATGACAGCAGGAGACTTAATACAGTCTAACCTGGAGTGTAAATGATTTATCAATGAGGAATCTTCTTGCTCCTTCGAGAAAGAAGAGCTGAGTATCCCCCCATGGTCCGGTGGCGTACAGAAGGACTCGCCGTAGTGTACGAATGGATCTAGGGGCAGCCAAATTAGAAGGAATATCAATTGACGATAGTTATGATGAACAGAAACAGTTCACATACCAACTCTATCAAATGGATTTGAAATAGACATGGGAGTGTGAAGGGTCGGGGAAGGAGACGAAGACAAGGATATTTCGGACTCTTCATCCCAAGGCTGCCTTGGAGCAGGAAGTATAACTCCATAATCTTCATCATCAGATGGTCCCGGAATCTCATGGAATGGAAGCAAAGGAGTCGTGCAACGTTTCGGCACCTGAACGGCTGTTTTCTGCAGGCGAATGCTCTGCCTGAGCCTTGTCTGGCAGGCTACATAAAAAAGGATGAGAATATGTGCCAAGGATACGTTGTTCCATAAACTACCTTCGAACTCTCTTCTGTGACAACGAGAATCCTTGATGAATGCAGGGAGAGGAAATGGTAAATTGACAGGTCGACAATTGGATGACGCGGCGGGCAGAGGCAAATCTGATCTAGTGCGATGCAGACGATCCCAGGAAGTAAACAGTCGACAGCCAAAAGATATACAAAAATCCCAGAAGAAAAGCCAGGCAGAGTAAATTTTTGGCCAAACTGCAGTAGGTGAATGTGCTATCATTCCACGGGATAAGGTATCGCAAGAGTGGAAAAGGGACGAAAGGAAAACTGTCTAGAATTTCCAACGATGTTGTCATGTTTCACTTATACTCAATTTATCGTTGACGTTGAGAATACGAAATTAAAATGTTTTAATAATCACATGAGCCGATCTCCCTAGGCGTTTTGCATGGTCCTCCTCCAAAGTTAATATCAGATACGGATTCTGTCTATTCAACTATTGAGGACAATGTAATGGCCAGAAGCTGAATGATCGGGAAGAGTCAATAGTGACACCACATTATTATCACATTATTATCACATTACTATGTGAGTGGAAGTGACACGAAATCTTACGCAACATCTCACAGTGATGTTCTCCAAATCAAGTTCAATAATTTCTTCCTAGAATGAACTAAGGGCAATACTCTCGTCCAAAGTCATTCACAGATAATATCCGAAGAAAGCAACAAATCAAGATATTTTACAGCAGGACAGAATGTTCTCAAAAAAGATTATGCTGATTTAAGGGTACACCAATCCACTACCTAATGGCCAATGAATGCATCACTCCACTGTGAGGTCTTGAGCTCATCTACAAACGAATCAAATCTTGGTGATATTCCTGAACAAGTTTTGTGGAGTTGGCTAATGAGTCTTGTGCTGACTCTTTGGACTTCCGCTGCCCTCTCAAGATCTTGCTTTACAGTGTCCTTGGTAACTGTCGCACCCCTCATGGTCTTTTGGAATTGAGGAAGGGCATCATCCAGATGTTGAGCAGTTGGGGAAGGAGCAACTTGAGACAGGCGGAAGAAAATCATATGGCAGATGACCTTGATCTCGTCAGAATCGTCCGAGAGGCCAGGAATGATTCGGATAATGAATTGGTGAAGGTCGAGTTTCGTCAAACAAGTATCAAGCTACGAAAGAGATGAAGGAAGCTTGACAAGATGCTTGAGGTACTTACAAGAGTGTACAGGGTCTCATATGCAATCTTTCTTGTATCAAGACCATCATCGACTTTATGCGTCCATGGACCCATTTGCACAGTGCGAACAAGGGCAGGGTTGACCTTTGCTTCTTTGTACAAGTTTTTCAATAGTTCAGGAAGAGCTTCACGTATGAGGTGGGGCTTTGTGCGCGCGGCAGAATTCATGGCAGAAAGTGCCAGGCGACGAACGGTCTAAATGGAAATCAAATCACATCCATATTAGAATGGGGTGCATACTGACAAGATCATCATCTTGTATCAGCGCCAAAAAATCCATGATCAAAGGGGCAAGCAAGTTGTCATAAGATTGGGAAGTGTCGGCGAATGTATACCTGATCGCAGAGATGACAGTAGCTCTAGTAGAGGCGTTATCGTCACGGATGCGTGCCTGAAGACTCGAGTCAGTCTATGATTATTGTTGGGGTGAAGGTTTACATGTAGTTGAGGCAAATATCTGGAAGGGTGTGTAGTTGCAAGTTTGCCGAGGCAGGCAGCGGCCACATTCCTCGTGGTCTCCTCCGCATTTTCTGAATGTTCGAAGAGTGGTGCCCAGAGCAAATCTGCGACGCCTTCTAACTGCCCTTGAGAACAGTGCGTTACGACCTGGAAAGTTGATTAATAGATATACCTGTACCTCTATAATATTTATATATATACCTCCTTGGAGGCATGAAGAGCCAAGAGACGTTTTTTACTATCGCTCTCCACAATTCGAATGATCGAGGGCAGGAATCGAGGCAAGTTGCCAATGGCCATGTTGCCTATATTAATCAAGTAAACTCAATTGCAAGAGCCGAAGCATGGCTCAAATACCTGCTGCGAATGCAGCCGCTGCTCTGATTTCTTCTTGTTCAGAAGAAAAAAGTTCAATAACATTTTTGAAGATATCACTCTGGAGTGACATATCACTAAAAACGGTATATGTGTAAGCGCTTGACAAAAATTTATGCAGTATCTTACATGAACCGGCCAAGTTCTCCAATAATCAACAAGCTTAATACAAGCAAGGAAGGCTTCACCAAGGAGACGTTCTGGGAAATGGTAAGTGTAAGTGGATTATCATCGACTAGTAGCGTACTTGGAAGTGTTTCGAGTACTCAGCAATAACACCTGCAGCAATCCCTTGCTGACTTTTGACAGTTGCAGCAATGCATCTTGCTACATTGGCAGGACTTGCATCAGTCTTAGACGCTTTTTCGACAACAGAAACAAGGTTCAGAATGACATGTGGTGCGATCTGATTGTCAGCTCGAACAAGAACCGCGAAAAACCCGAACAAGGACTCGAGGGCTGCTCCAGAAATTAATGGTGAATAGGCAATGGTATAAAGATCAGGAAGCAGACCGCGCTCGACTTCGGGGAAGGTGGAAGCAGGTGAAAGTTCAAGAAGGAGCGCAACAATGTTAAGGGACTGAGAAAGGAGGGAAAAATCTGCCGTCGAAATGTAACCTTTGACTTGAGGGATGAGACGGAAGGGGAGGTCATTGGGAATACCAGAAGTATAACTACGACAAAAGTCAACAATCATACCAACGGTAGTCAATACTAAGAAAGCATGCCTTCGGAGCAGAACATCAAGAGCCGAGAATACCTCAGCTTTCCCGAGCCTTCCACTTTTTTTCAACAGATTGATCAACCATTCCACAACACCATTGACCCAATCATCTCCAACCCGAACCTCTTCGGCAACTTTCCTAACAACGTTGACAGCGCTATCGGTTTTGCCAAAAGACCGGCAGATATATCCCCATTCCTTTCGATCTTTGTTACGAATATTGTCCGTTGCACACACCCATAAATCGGCGATACATTCCTCAGCTGAGGTTCTGACCTCGGCATCTGTATCGTGGCTTGCTAGACGCTGTACAGCTTGGTCATAAAGTTGATCAATCCATCTTTCAGACCTGAGGGGCTTGAGAGAACGCAAAAGAGATGAAAAAACGCGGAAAGATTCAGAAGCAACTCGTGGGTGACGATCACCTAGAGACCTTTGGAGCACAGGAATGAGCAATGGGAGGGCATTGGAGAATGTGGACGGGGTATGTGTAGAAAAGAACAAAGAGAGGAAGGACAGAGTTATAAGGTGTAGATTTGATGTTGATGTAGAAGAAGACTGCGAGAGGATCGACGTCGATATAGCTGTCACTAGTTGGATTTGAGGGGACAATGATCCTGGAAGGACAATGAGAAGAGCTTTTAAGAGACCGAACCCTGCCTGAAGAACGACAGGTGATGTTTTGGGTGATTTAAGCTGACTCAGAAGTGTTTTAGATAAAATTGGTACTTGAGCCTTCAGTAAGGTATAGGGCGTCTCCTCTGAGTCGGGAGTTTCGTCAGTACCTCTCTTTCTCTTGCCTCGAGGTGTTGTCTCATCTTCCGGTCTGCCCCCATAAATGGCCGTTTGTTTCAGAAGGGAAGTATACGTATACCAAACTTCTAGTCGAACAGTCTCCTCACGATCTCCGAATCTAGAAATTAAAGCAGGGGAGATTTCCTTGTAGGTGATAACCAAGAGCTCAGGTCGAGTTGTGATCACACTAGCAAGAAGTTTTGTAGCAGAGCGACGAATCTTGTAGGATGTATCTTCATCATCGGAGTACCTGGTGAGTGGTCAGAGGCACGGGAAAAGCTATGAGCGAAAGACTTGGACGCACTCATCATCAAGATCGTCATCTTCGTCTCCAGCATCATTCGCGTCTGCAATCTCTTGATCTTCATTGTCGTCTGCGGCATAATTCTCCGTACAGTTGAATTGATGTTCAGAGTAAAGGGGTGTTGGACTTACTGGGTCGAACTTCATCAATTGAAGACCAGCCTGGATGATTTCTACGAGATAAAAAGTTATTTCTGCTGGTAATCGTAAAGCTAGTGCTTCGAGAGCCTGGAGGCCTCCCTCGCGTAGCTCTTCATCATCTTTCTGAACCGCTCGCAGAATTCCGGGAACAATCTTATTGAGGATGGGGGAGATATGGTGGGGCGACTGGCGTGTGATAGCAGCCACAAGCTGAACTATCGTCCTTTGTTTATCAACACTCACTGACTCTGCAAGGTTCGGAAAAACGCAAGTTCGAAGAAGGTCTTCAAACAGTGGGGGTTGTGATATGGGAATGAATTGAGACAATGTCAGGATTGCACGTTTCCGAACGACGGGTCTCTGATGGCCGAGCAAAGGTGCAAGAACAGTCAATGGTTGTGGGTCCAGGGAGGAGTTGGAGACATGGACGGGAAAACGGCTGATAAGGATGGAAAGGATGGCAAGAATCTCAACCAGGGTTTCTGGAGGTGTTGAAGACTATTAATTTACACATAAATGGTGATTTCGAGTGAAGAAAGATAGTTGTCCCGTACGTTTGCGAGTTGACCGAGGAGTTTCGGCGTTAGTTTGCTGCAGGCAGACTGAACGATTTTACCATCTGGCGGTAACTCGGCGGTAATCGTCTTGAGTGCTACCGTGCATTAAAGACCTGGAGAAGAGAATTGAAGGTAATCGACCTTACCTAGTGTCGAGATATCTCTGAGCTCCTCGTCTTTGCCACTCGAAAATTCAATGAGTTTGTCGACCACCACCTCCATTTGAGTTTGGCGAAGGATTTTGATGAGTTGACCAAGGCTGAGATGCGTAAGAGCGATCCCTGCAAAGGAAAAATACTACTTACCATTTGACTGCCTGGTTTTTCACCTCGGAAATCTTATCTTCTACGAGAAACAGGACTTGGTCAAGAACTTTGTTTTCTACAGATTCATCGCCTTGAAAGACAGAAGGATCTTGTCTGATCTCCGTTGCAAGATCATTGAGACCCATGTATCTATCGCACTGTCAACCTGACTGCGTACATGCGAACATAGATGGGTTTATACCGGTAGTCCTGGTCACTGGACTGCATCTGTACATTTCGGCATCAGCAGCAAGCCTCTTTTTATTCTATTCGATTGTAAATAAACCTTCTCAACCAAGTTAGTCATCAAGTAACTCTTTGTCATGATTAAGAACCGTGTTGCGTTTTATGAGAGGGTCAAAAGCAAGATGGTGAATGCCCAAGCATGGTATTGCGTGACGCATCTTCCCACACAATAAGATATAGCAGCCAAAATAAGTCAACCAGAACAAGAGGCTGACCCCACAGAGCCAGCCACCTGTCATTCGAAAATGGCATGCTGGGACCCAATTACTGATCACCAAATTCTTAACCGAAAACATAGAATCGCAACACCTCAAAGTCACAGTAACCAAGTGGAACCCCCCGGGAAACTGCATCCTGTGAACAAGGTGCTGACGACCTCCTCATTTTTCCGACCTACTACCCCGCATCATGATCTGGAGCCCTGAGAGGCTATGCAATATCAACCAAACCGTAGAGTACGTGGAAACCAATGGGAGAAATTTATCAAGGTACCCTGCAGACCAAGACTTGCGCTCAGCGTGGATGATGCTAGTAGGAAGGAAAGTGGGAGACTGTTTAGAGGTTTACAATCACCTTGGACTTGGATGCATGCAGAAATGTTAACCGATATGCATGACAAGCTGTCAAATCATACGTTTCGATCCTGACAGACCAAGTTCGCTGCAACAACAAACAAGCCATTCCCCCTCAGATAATGGATAAATCAGCCCTCAGCGATATGCTCTTTGCAGCGGTACGATCGGCCTCAGGTACAACGGAGGCGACAGTCGCTTGTATCCACTCCCCATCCCCAGAATCAGGTCTATGCTCTAGTGCCTCCATCGATGGCAGTGATAGTTTCCACACCTCGATCTCAGTCTCAAATGTCATCGCAAATAACCAATCATGGGCCACCATTAAGCTACACTTCGACGCCCCAAGGTGCACTGTGCACCTGCGAAGGAGTAGGACACTCGCTCATCTTCAGCCTACCTCTCCATCAGCACCAAGAAGTACCGGGCAGTCTTCCCCGATTTCCACATGTGCCGACTGTCGCGCCGATGTACGATACGACGATATGAAATGGGGTCATGCAGAGAAAGGTTAATTGATCTATGTCCTAAACAATAACAATATAACAATATCATGCGAGTGCCCGGATCAACCGGATCAAACGTTATAGCTTTTGAGCACGTGTCCGTGGATTTGCTGGCTAATGATAGGTGTTAGAGAATGTGATAAATATTAGGAAGGACAGCCTTGTTGCACTGATTGAAAAGCTCTCGGCTGGGTTTCTCTTCAAAAAGATGGTAGATACCTTTTAAGTGCTGTGGATGCGCCTCAGATCTGATCTTCTTTCTAGTTGCTCATCTTATTATGTGATCCTTTAACTCAATTTGAGCTGATCAATATCATATCCCTCTCCCTCTAGTTCAAGAATCATCAAGCAGTGATAACATGTTCTTCTGCAGAATAGCTCCGAGTACATACTAAAAACATAGACTTCCCAACTTATCAGGTGATTTTGTTAATGAATAATATGGAATGATTGAACGGTCCCTCACCTCGGGTGTCACCAAAAGTCACCTAGAGTAGGTCTGAATTCTACCCAATAATCCCATGAGCGACACCAATTGGACTGATCAACCCCTCGGCGATCGGTCCAATAGGATTTCCATTAGTGAGGCTCCCGAGAACACTGGGAATGCCGTCACCAATTGTATTGTCCATCGAATTGCCGCTTAGAATGTTACTAGAAGTGGGCCCTGGACTAATTCCTGCTCGATCAACAACCTGCCCGGTGTGGACAGGAGTTGCAAGAGAGGTATTGGCAGCAATATAGACAATGAGAAGAACTGACAACTTATTGAGCATTGGTAGGGAAACAAAGGCAGCAGTTATGGAAAGCTGTAGACCCTACCACTTTTTATACTCCTGTTGGACGACCACGTCGAAACCACGAAAAGGCAAGCAAGCTTCTGCATCGGGACTGATCAACAGAACAAGCACGGATCATCTCGTTGCAAATGGTCTTCATTTAGCTCAAGCCACTCAGACGTCGATGAGCCCGTTAGCCAGAATTCAGAAGGATAGGTGTAGAGGATAATGTCATTTCAGGGTAGGAAAATTTATGGGTGCCAGTCATGGTGTAAATTTTGAGATCCGAAGATCATCAGAGGTCTGTAAGCGCTCCGATCCGTCGGTTCTGAATAATGGTTCTGACAAGGGCCTCCTAGCACTTGTTTTTCTCGGATGATCGATACTTAAGATGTATACTGTATTACGGAGCACAAGACAGGACACCAAGATCATCCAGTGGATCAAAATCGAGGTTAGATATTATGTACAATCTTATTGTGTGTGGTGTGGATATATACTACACGTGCAAGTCAAGATAAATTAAGGGTCTAGCTCATGAGGAAAGAGAATGATCTATTTCCCCAACCAACCGTATGTTCTCAGCAGATCACGGATTTCCTCGCTGTCTGGTTTAATTTCTCCATTCAGAGGGGCGAACCTCTTTTTCAGTCGAGGGCCACCCAGTGTGAAGATCACAGAATAGAACAAACCCTCCCCCTATCAAGACATCAATCAGATGACTTAGGAGATAGATGTGGAATTGAGCGCAACTCACCTCTCGCGTGAGACCCACCCGAGGAGGCGAGCCGGTTACGCTGCCGAGACACCAGGTACCTTTTGCTGTACGAACCCAGGCTGACTCACCCTTCTAACAAGATGAGGTTCAGTTGAGCTGTTCCGAGGAGAATGAATGCTGTTGAATCCTTACCTCAAAAATATATGGCCGACCGTCGTCGAGATCAGTGAGGTTGTCCATAAAGTAAGTGTCATCGCCGCTTGCATCACTCCATTGTTCAATTTCCTCTGGAGTGGCTGCACGCAATGTAAGCTTTTGATTGCCTAAATTATATTGTTTACGACTGAATCGTGGTTTGCCAGTCATGTATCGAGGCATTATGAGGTTAGATCTGGGCTCTTCAAGAGGCAGCAGAAGTACTGTTCAGACGAACACTTTTTGGTGGGGGAGAGACTTTGTTTGAAAGACAGATGATGCACCCTATTGTATATATATATTCAAAAAGCTGTGGCAACTGGGTGATGATGCCCAAATCGGGACAATTGTTCATCGATGCGATGAATAAGATGAGTGAATTGAATCAGCCTGTGCTCAATTATGGGTGTCCCAAGATGTCCACATGACGTGAGTATATTCTCCAAGTTCTCCAAGAGGTGGAAGTTTTCTACCTGTTAGTCACAAAAAACATGAACACCCGATGTTTCATCGGTAAGGAAGGATCAATCAATTGATTGATACATGTTAGGGTTGATTGTTACTCATATTGTCAGTTGCATGACGTTCAAAGCCCCACGAGTAATGACCAAAAAAAGGTACGGACAATCACAAACGCCTCATGGGAGAACAACCGGTGTGGCCATGAGAAGGGTGACCTTTGTTATCAGCCAGTGATCCAAACAACAACACACCACAGCTATAGTGTTCATTCTGTTCTTTCAGTCATGTCAACGACACAGCATCTTGATGTAAGTTCTAAAGCACACTTGACTTTCATGATCTAACATCCTTATATAGCGTGCTGTAGAAATTGTGCAGAAGGCTATTGATGAGGACTTGAAACAAAATTATCCAGAGGCTTACAAGTTATACCAAAACTCACTCGATTATTTCATGCTAGCGCTGAAGTGTAAGGCCTCTTTTCTTCTTTGTAAGCAAGTATCAATGTGAGATTTTAGATGAGAAAAACGAGAACTCCAAAACATTAATCCGCAGTAAGGTCAATGAGTACCTCACACGTGCGGAGACCTTGAAGGGCCACATAACGAACTCATTGACATCGAAGGGGAAAAACGCTGTTGGTGTGAGTGGAAATGGGATAGCAAAAAGGTGAACAACGTGTATTTCTTTTGATCACCGCGTACAAAATCCTGGACACTGATGTAGGCGCTCAGGAAGGACGATGAAGACGGAGACGTTGACCCAGAAACGAAGAAATTAAGAGCCGGGCTTTCTGGAGCCATTTTATCGGAGAGACCGCATGTTAAATGGGATGATGTTGCTGGTCTTGAGGGTGCCAAGGCATCGTTGAAGGAAGCCGTCATATTGCCCATCAAATTCCCCCATCTATTCACCGGAAAGCGCACACCATGGAAGGGCATTCTACTATATGGACCACCAGGGACCGGTAAATCCTACCTCGCAAAAGCAGTTGCAACAGAAGCAAAGAGCACATTCTTCAGCGTCAGCTCTAGCGACCTCGTCAGCAAATGGCAAGGTGACTCTGAAAGGTATGCATGTAGTACAAAGTCGTAGCCGACCGATCGTATCACTTAATGGGCTTATTGCATAGATTAGTCAAGAACTTGTTTGAGCTGGCGCGAGAGTCGAAACCCGCGATCATCTTTATTGACGAAATCGATTCACTGGCCGGTACACGCAGTGAATCTGAATCAGAAGGTTCTCGGAGAATCAAGACAGAATTTTTGGTGCAAATGAACGGTGTGGGTCATGATGATACGGGGGTGCTCGTCCTTGGTGCAACTAATATCCCTTGGCAGCTTGACAATGCCATCAAGCGTCGGTATGTCGTTTTTCTATGGATAATAGGGAGACAGCTGACTTTCGCAAGGTTTGAGAGAAGAATATATATCCCCCTTCCCGGTCCCGACGCGCGACGTCGGATGTTCGAAATTCATATTGGTAATACACCTTGTCAGCTTGAACCCAGAGATTACCGCACACTAGCAGAACGGACAGACGGTTACTCAGGATCTGATATCTCAATTGTCGTACGAGATGCCCTCATGCAGCCAGTGCGCAAGGTCATCAACGCAACACACTTCCGTCAAGTTGAGGTCGAGAATTCGGAGTCTGGTTTATTTCAGTCAAAATGGACACCATGTTCTCCTGGTGCCCAGGGAGCGAAAGAAATGACCTGGTCGGATATCGGGACTGACGAGCTTCTCGAGCCGCCGTTAAAACTCACAGACTTCTTGAAGAGCCTGGAGAGTACGAGACCGACTGTCACAGAAGTTGACATCAAAAGGCATGAAGATTGGACGAAAGCATCTGGTATGTCCTGGTTTTCAGATTGTTTGAAATCGTTCATTGTGCTCATTGGATGAATAGGGAACGATGGTGCATAGCATGTTCTGACTTTTTTTTTTCTGTTTCCTATTATACCAGAACTTATTCTATCTTTTTCTGCGTTCATTCAATGGATCCTAAATACTCTATAATTTTTGATCGTGATGATAATGACAATGACATTTATGCATTACTATGTAGAGATGTAAAAGTGTTGGGGAAGATTGGAGTCTCATACCGACAATTTGACAATGCAATGACACAAGTCAAAGATGATCACAGCCATTTTTAAGTAAAGCAACCAATTATGTATGCAAGGGAGATAAAAGCAATGTACAAAAAAGGTCAATCCATAAACTACCCCCTGAGGACGGGGGAATTGACTGAGTCAAAAGAACCAAAAAAAAAACGTATCGGGGAGATACTGCATGTCCAAAATGCTAGAGGGAAAATGACGGAAGCCTATGACAGGTAAGGACTAAAGAAAGGAAAGGAAGGAAGGGAGAGCACAGGTTTATGGGATTATTCTAAAAGTCATAAATCTTTGACATACAAGAAATGATTCAATGATAATACCCAGGAAACAGACAACAAGAAGCGGCCCCATGAAGACAAGGTCACTGACCAAGGAAATGTGAAGTGCATACATGGACGATGAGCGATCGATTTCACAATGGAAAAGAAAGGAATCAAAGTCATTCGATCATCGCCCTCTGAAAGGATGACAGCAATACTGAGGAAGGAACAGTTGGTATTTGGTCGAGATAATGTACAGATACTGCACCAAAACAATGACCTGGACAACAAACATGAGTAAAACCAAAAGCAAACTGATATCAAAGATGGGCAGATGCACACTTTCCACGGCAATCAACAGCCTAGAAGTCCAAGCTCGATCTTGCAGAGTGATAATGTTCAGAATTCTCGTCAGTCTCCACAGGTGAGCACCGTTTCCTCAGCGAAGCAACCTCCTCATCTGACAACCCATCCTCATTACATGTATAATATTCTGTAGTCATTGTTGATGATTCGAAACTGGGTCTCGTGAAACCATCATAGCATGCCTCCTCTGCGATAGCACTAACACACAAAAGGGGACTAGGAGGTTCACCATTAACCTGATGCTCGGTTTGTACGTCAGCGATGTTCACTTTCAGCATCGGAGTTCTAGTCTTCGCTATGATGGTCGAAGCACTGCTTGCTGTCCTCATTGAGTTCTTCGAGCTGGCCGCACTAATTGTGGTTGCATTACTGTTTTGACTGTCAACAGATGTAGAAGTGCTTGGGCGGTTATAGTATAATCCAGGTCTTCCTTTTTCTAAGCTTCTCGATGGATCAGAAGGAAATAAACAAGGCGAGAAGTGCAAGCTAGTTGCAGGTGCAGAAGTAGCAACATGAGTCTCAAAGTCTGCTGAGGACAAGCTCGAGACCATGGGTAGAGCGGCAGAAGTCGATGCATGAGAATGGTCAGCGTAAACGGAACGAAGGGGTCCAGGCATGGGTGGGGCCGCTAGTCTTCTTTGGGCGAGTTTGTGGGAAAATGAGGGTGGGAGAGGGAAATTGGCTATACTGGGAGTCGAAGTCGAGGCAAGTGAAGGTGGCCTTGCATTAGAGATGAAGAGTGAATCAGCATATGTGCTGTAATTGCTGAAGGAGGGCGCTGTGGGACTGACAGGGGCGATATCAGGAGAGCAAGGATCGAAAGGGAGACTATCCTTGTAAGACAATTTAGTTGACGAAGCCGATGATGTGGCTGAATGGAGGCTTGTCATCGACTCAGTAATACTATGATCCAGATTGGTGGGACTTGCATTGATGGAGTGAGATAGATGGATCTGAGGTAGTGTAGACTCGGGTCCCGTGGGCAGTCGTTTGACTGAAGGATGAGAGGTGGCTCGAGCGGAGGCAGTAGATACGATTGATATATGACTCGCGCGTTCCAATTTGCGTTCTCTCTCTCTCAAGCGAATCTCCTGCCTTTCGTGAGGAGTTGCTAGATTAACCGTCCAGTCAGTGAAACTCTTACATTTCCTGGTATTAACTCGAACAGGAATCCCGGGTGATGTAGCGAAAGCCTGGATATTCAAGCTAGACTTGGGTTTTTTGATCACGGGCAGAGAAAGTGTCCAGTCGAATACAACTCCATCCGCGTCTGCAGGGCCAGATTCAATACGACGTCCGGTGGCATGAGACTGAGTGCTGAAACTTGAAAAGGTACGAACACGTGGTTGTACCTGAGGCGGAATGTCGGTAGGCGAAAGATGCTGCTTGAGCAAATATGATGGTACAGGTAAGGAGCCAGCACGTTTACGGGGCTCAGCCTTGATGTTCAAGACCTCAAGAGGCTTGGAGGGAACACCGAGGAACAGAGTCCATTCTTGATCGGCGACGGATGGGCAATCAAAGACAGAATGTATGGAATAAGAAGATTCTAAGCATCCAGACGGAGGGCTAGGGAGAGGACAAGATGGAGGTGGCTTCGAGGGTGGCAAAGATGCATTAGATTTTTTCCCAAATGCGGAAGGTTTGCCCTTTGGAGACCGAGTCCCATGGACATTGTCCTCGACTGGAGTGGGATCATCGACAGCAGCGCAGGCCATGAGAAAGTGGTCCTGAATCAGGCTCCTCCTCACAATCTGCACCTTTGCTTTAGTGAATGGATTATTGCTCTGATCCTGTTCGTAGCTTCCGACGGACCATCTTTTTGACGTGGCAGCTGAAGACGCATAGGGGTGGACGTCATGATGGCCTGAAAAAACAGGAGTGACAGGCGATGGGATGGATGATGTTGAATCGGAGCGTTCGGAGGCAGAGGGCGAAGGGGGAGAAACAGCAGAGAACTTTGGGGTGGGATTGGAAAGAGGGGTGAGCGTAGGTGCCTGAGCTGAAGGCGACGAGGGGTGTGGTGTTTCGCGCTCTAGGCGAGAGACTAGATGATATGGGAGGACGTCACTAGCTGGAGGGGCATCTATGTGTAGAATAGCATTATCGTAGTGTGAATAAGAGACGCTACTAGCGCGACCTGAGAAAGAAGACTGGACCGGGGAAGCAGCCACGAAAGTGACGGTTGGGACTTGAAGAGGACTTGTGCAGGAATAAGGAGGAACTCTTTTGGAAGGCGATTTTACAAGGGCAGATGCCTGACGCTTGATTTTTTCTATGACCTGCCGGGCACGAGGACGAGTGCTTGGGGGGTAGAAAGGCATACACGAGTCTGTAGGGTCGAGGGAGACCGTAGAATCCAGCGGACGCATGGGAATTGGATGCTCAATTATACAAGAAAAAGACTGGCGCGCTGGGAATGAATCAGAACAGATTGAATGAATTGACTTTGTCAAGCATACCAGCGCGACTTGGCCTGGGAGTACGAAAAGACAAGGCGTTGGCTTGTGTCTCAGGGTTGCATCGCCCTTGAGATTCCGCTTCCAGGGATGCCGAGACCAGCTGTCCAAATTCGGCTAGCGTGAAAGGCCGATTATTCATTGCAAATGTTTTGTCAGTTTTCTATCCTGAGGACGAGAGGGTCTGGAGAGAAACCTTCAGTCAAGGAATGGCACTTTATGCGGCGAAGCGAATCACACTTGACTTGGCTATCCTTGGATGTTAGCAATAATCTCAACAGACTTTGGCGGCCCGTACATCCGTTCTTGACGGCTCTGCGTACGTACCAGAACAAGTCTACTATCGTAATGAGTTGCTTTTCTCCTGATTTGCTGCAGATCTACTTGCCACGCCTCTGCCAAATTTACGTTCAACTTTTTCTATATCATCGTCCGAGATGCTTTTAACGTCACCTTTTTTGACCTCACACAAAAGAAGTACGCAAGCATATCAGTGGTTTGCCAAAGTGCCTGAGAAACACGTTTGTATTAGAGCATTCTCATAACTTTAACTGTTCCTCGCGCAAAATGCGTGTCAGGATGCGTGACGTCATTGCAACGGGAGACTGTCAGCTGACTTTACTTTAACATCATGGACACCCCCCCAATTTACAGAAGAGTGTACGCTCATCCTTCAGAAGTGAATTTGGCGGAGACTGGCTAGCTTTGATTAATTGGATTTGAATTCTCGCTTATTGTTCTGTACACTTCGCTGAGGTCAACCCGAACATCCAGTGGGTAATGGAATACGAGTATAAACTCTACAGCGATTCTCTGAGGGAAAAGAACATGGGAAAGTTCAGCCATCGAAGACTCTTGGGAATTCCAGGTAAAGATAGGGGTGTCAACAGACTGATGACCACGAGAAGCGCATTTTCTGTTCATCTCACGAGATGAATTAAACAATCAGAGGGGATTCCACTTTTTACTCTATCTCACTCCTCTCCCAGATTTTCACTGGGAGACTCATGGAATTCCTGAGTGAACTAGCCATCAGGGGTGGGAGTGGTCCAGAATAATGAAACTTACCTGATTTTCTCATTGAAGTTCTCACAAAGCAGTCCCAAAAATGTTATGAGAAATTGCCATGTTGCATACATCAACTCAGGCATTTACTAAAGGAAAGTTTGTTGAGTTGGACAACTGTCTTATTTCTCTCCTTATTGGAGGGAGACAAGGATATTGACAGTGATTCTACTGAGAT
>Ga0153986_1000157_pt1 | contig 21903 bp, 23 predicted proteins | sample TSGA070MetaG_FD_104724 | JGI IMG/M metagenome (GOLD analysis project Ga0153986, IMG submission 104724) | Attine ant fungus gardens microbial communities from Georgia, USA - TSGA070 MetaG | ecosystem: Host-associated > Fungi > Mycelium > Unclassified | place: USA: Georgia, Alexander Wildlife... | reverse complement strand
TCTGAGAATCTATCTTACCAAGTAGTAATATATGCAATAGGCAACTGACATTGCGTAATCAGCCTTTCAATGCCTATCAAACAGGTTGACATGTCCGCACCGATAGCCATATGAAGAGAATCGAGAACCCTTGATCCACATGGCTTGTCAGTCATTCTCATATGCAAGTCAAAGATAAAGATAATTGGTACCAGATTAGAGAGACCTATGAGACACAGTAAGCTTAAAAGCAGATAAGACCTGACTAACTCACCAGAAATTTGATATCGAATCCATCATTTGTATAATGAACATAATAGAAATATGTCTAGATTCACGATTAGTAAACTGTAAATCTTACCACTTCGCGCACAGTACCTGCAGGGTTGTAAGTCCATACAGTCTTAAAGTACCCGTCACAGTTAGTCTTGTCAGTAAAATAGGATTGGGAACTGGACTGGCATACATTGCTGTGAAAAGAACTCCAATGTAACCAGCGCCTTATGTCAAGTCTCGCATCAGTCACAACGGAAAAGATATACCTCACTGACCATAAGTGTCCTGTACCGTGATTTGAGGGACTCCCAAGTCCATGTTTTGCTTCCAAAAAAACAGGAGGGTAGGGTTGGGCAGGGCTTGGCTACAGCCACTTATTAAATGGATGCACCAGAAATCGTCAGAAACGTCTGATGGCATTGGACAGGCCCGGGAGAAGCCTGTCCTGGATCCTGTGACATGTGAGTGCCTTAACCGATATACTTACGAGGAACAATGACAATGGACAATAGCCTCATATCTCCTCGGAATGTATGGAAATATTGTCTGTAGTTGTTCGTCTTGGGATGGAACCCATGAAAATCCTATCACATTGGAAAGTTCTCCCTCAATCTTGATTCAAATAAAAAAAAGGTTCTCCCTCAAGTAACAACAGTCGGGATCCCGTATCTTCCGACTGGATAGCCCAGACTTCACTTGTCGCCAAGAGAACGGCATCGGACCTTTTTTTGAATTTGCGCTCATACCCGCTGAGATAATCGCCGCATCGAAGGTCTTGCAGCAAATGGAATCGGAGCCCATTGATGTTGAAGACGTATAAAAAGGGAGACTACTTTATTGATGAGCTTTCAACTGAATGGCCCAAGTTACATTGCAGCGTCAACTCTGGAACTTGTGAAGCAGGTCCCGAATTGGTGCCGGGGGATAAACGACGCCGGAGGATCGATGACCACCAAAAAGAAAGTTTTTCCCACAAGATTCAGGAACTCCGTGGTACATTGTCAGGATGAAATCCCTTTCTCCCACATGTATTGGAGAAGCTAGATCAGCCGGAAAGCCGGGGAAACGATATCACTTTTGATGAATCTTGGCTTGACTGAAATACGGACCCCTCAGTTTGAGGTGATCGATCAGTATATTAACGTGTACGTGAATCTGAAACAATGAAACAAATCGCACAATATTTTCATTGATTGTGGATGTTCAACAAACACTAATTGCCAAGTGCTTATGATAGAACTCAGCCCTGTCAATCACTTACAATTTTATGACCGTCCACATGATTACTCACTTTGCAAACCTCATCTTGGGCTTGGCACTCGCTAAATTTTCACTGCCCCAGGAAGGTCCGACCGATGTGTGCTTCAAATCTACGAGCAGGAAGACACTGGTAGACGTTGTTGATTGCCTCGGCAATTTCACCGTGCGCCATGAGTTTTATGATCAAGACTCCTATAACAAAGCTCAACCAACTGCTCTCCAACGCGCGGCGTGGTCCACTGCAGCCTTGACACTTCTGCGTACCAATCACAATTGCAGCTCAGCAATTGTCCCTTCTCCTCTCAAACACGTATATAATGTTATTCCATTTACGGACTCGGATGGACAGTCATTTTGTATTTTGTATGAACAAACTGTCCTATCGTACCCCAAATTTTTTGAGAAGGGGTGGGGACATATCATTGTCCCGTCTTCACAGGACGATGTCGCTCGGCACATTCATCTTTCAGCCCCTCATCCTATTTATGATGGCGACACGAGTTCTGAAGCAACTCGACTTTTCAAGGAAACTGGTGCGAAAAGCCTCCTCATCCCTCGTCGTATCAGGAATGCCTACAACGTTCCTTCAACCTGTATCCAGCCAACCATGAAAACCTCTTCTTTGATGACGGATCCCGCACACAATGATGTATGTGATCTGAAAGCTTGAGTCATTCATAAGAGTGTCGGCTTACCGTGGATTACTATTCAGCTCGAGCCTTTTTTCAATGCAAATGTGGCTATCTTGGATTGGCAATCACAACAGGGGGGATGTCCCTCAGCATCATGTGCCTTCATACAGCTTCATGGAAAAGCAGACACGACATGCGTTGAAGATGACATATTCCTATCAACAGGTCTTCGTAAGTGCTATCATATTTCTTTCCTCTCCCTGTTTTCCAACAGCCAAGTCTGATTGCATTTGTAATTTAGTAAATAGTAGCTGGTACACGGACGATATCGATCGTCCGATCAAACGCCTCAAGAAGGAGCTTCTCAGAGCGTTTGATTCTGGCCCTGACCCAATAGCACCTGTTAGAGTCTCCCTCCCTTCTGACAGTAAGTGCAGGTTGACAGCAACGTTGAATGTGGTTGGAAGATATTTGAACCACTTCCCATCCTCATCTTCCATTGATGTCTGCACGCAAAGTGCTCGGGCAGATACAACTCGGGGCATTTTCATTCATGTAGAACAGACATGGCGGACTGCTTCACAGGTTGCTTGGATTCGGGCGATAAACAACACGTTCCCTAGGCTGTAGGTTCGGGTTATGTAGTACTCATTCTGAAAAGCTGGTATAGTTGGAAGAGGCAATTAGGGTACATAATTGATCAAAAGCTTGATACAATGGTGATGCATGGCAACATAATAAAAATGATAAAATAAACAATAGCCCACCACGAGGGTCGAACTCGCAGCCTTCAGATTTCAGGAATCCCTGCCTAGGAGTCTGACGCTCTATCCGATTGAGCTAGGCAGGCACCCCTGTACTATATAGAATAAAATAATATTATTTTGTGAATCTGGATTAAGTAGCGACCAATTTCCCAGCCTCATTAACTTGCTCCACACTCTCCTGAGTCATTTCAAGACTCTCAATAGAAAGACAGCTAGCAGCCTTGGGCAATCTCACTGCATCTTCATCTCCAACTGATTCCTTTCTCTATTGTCAAGATATACCCTTCCCATAGACTGTCTCGACTCCTTTTTTCACGTTCACAACTTTTACAAAAATGAACATGGCAACTACGACATTTGCATCCCTAAACTCACTACCTACCCATACGTCCGTTCCGTTCTCTTGACGAGGCGGGATTACTCATATACTGATGTCGTCAATTATTCATCCCCACCAGCAGTCACCCAAGTACATCCATGGCTATCGCCATTCACCGCGGTGCCATTGATAACACGACAGTCACGCAGAGACCCCCAAATGAAGTGATGACTCAAATTCGGGAAATTTTGGACTCTATTGGAGTCTGTGTTCAGCCCGAGAGTAGTTTCAGGTTTCGATGCATTCGTCCTTCTCAGTCTTCCTATGCAAGCCAAGTCCCAAATGAGCTTGTATGTATCCCCGGGGCCCTTTGATCAAGTTAATTTTTTTTCAAAAACCCTGACCGTTTTTCCTTGTCGTAGGTCACAGCAGAAGCTACGGCCAGCACTATATATGCCAAAAACATTTCTAGAGATCCGGCTGGCGAAGTTAGATTCTCTGTGGAGCTGACACGTCTGTCCGGCTTGAGTGATACGTACAGTCTTGACATCAGACGTTTAAAGGGGAACCTCCGGAGTTATCAATTCTTATATGAGACAATACGCGAGTACGTCTTCCTCAATGAGCTAGCGAAAGAAAATGCTCACATGTTCCACCGTTAGCCGAGCTCAACTTTCAGCATAACCAACAGATCATCTGTATTATACTTTCGTCTGTCCAATCTGTCTTACGAGAAACTCAAATACAGCGCGAAACACTCCTTCCATCACCAAGACTGATTTATATCAAAATCGTAAAGAACACAATATTATATGATATAGTTTGTATATGATATCAGACCCCGAAATAAAAAGCGACCACAGATAGGGAATATACGACCTCAGTACGGACTTTTTGCCCTTGACCCGATCATATAATCATCATGCTTCAACATCAGAAATCGAAACCGCCTGAATGACCGCATTTAATTCCAGGCTCGTCTCCCTGTCTTCCATACATTCATCCTCCACTCTCATTTTCAAACCGCCCTGAACAAATCCAAATTCAGGAACAATCTCATCAGCTGGAGTGATAGGAGCAGTAGTGAAAGGCGTGCTAGTCATCGATGCTGGTGAAGCTGTACCAGTACCAGCACCAGTAACCAACGAGAAACCAGACACGTTCGATCTGATACTGGCCGCCGGACTACTATCCATACTTTCATTTCCATCATCACCCTCCCTCCAGAGTGCGCTGCTATCCTGGTCGAGTAAGGCTGACCCAGAATCCAAAGTTTCCCTGAAACTTATGTATTCGCGGAAAGTTTTGACAGAATCCAGAGCCTCTAGTTCCGAAGATGATCCCAAGAGACTGCTTCCAATGGCAATAGGTCCAAATCCAGGCGAAGGAATCTGGGCAGAAGTTTGCATGTCAAGTTCGCTTTCAGTGTGTAAAATATCAGAAAGTGGAATCTCTCTCGAGTTGGATGAGCCATAGTCAACAGAATTGCGCATAGACGCAGACAGTGCCACCAACAATGGATCAATAGGCAGCTGACCATTCTCATCGTCCTCAAGTATCGGTGAGATTGGCTGGGACCGGTAATCCTGGGTTTGAGGTGACATAACAGCGTTCGAAAGGCTGAAGCTTCCTTCGTATATTTCATGAGCCTGAAAATTGACATAGTCTTCAAAATCCGCTTTAAAGAGTGGAGCAATGTCAGGTATCCTAGGACGGGTGCGACCAAGAGAGGGATCATAGGGTAAAAGAGGAGCCATTCGTTGATATTCGACACAATCAGCATATGCACTTCCGTATTCGACGTTCTGGTATTGCCAACCGTCAGGCAAACCGTTGTAGAGGGAGACCTCGCGTATCATCGGGAATCCAGCAAGAGAGCTCTGGTCAGGCGATAGTTGGTTGTAGCATTTGAGCTGATCGATAGGTGTACTACTTTCCGCGTGGATGAATTGCGATTGTAGTCCATGAAGCGGTGTGCCAGGCAAGGAATCAGAACAAGAGCCTCTCGGATGGCTCTCGATGCCATCAAATTCATTAAGATTTTCCCTCAAGGGCTGTAAAGGCATAGTAAGGCCTTGCTGTGGGGAAAAATAGTCGACAGAAGACTGAGCGGCTGAGATAGACGGAGATCCTGCGGACGTTCCGAGACTGGGAGAAAGAAGACTAGGTTCAGGATGTCCACACTTCTTCAAGATACAAGTAGGGCATGCTTTGATAAACTGAGCCACGAGATCTTTGGGCACCCAAGTGTAGTGCTTGCGAATGAGCGCACAAGTTTTATCCCGCCCACCGTGATTAGTGCTGCCATGACAAAAACAAAGTAAGTCATAGATCTGTTCCCGAACCGCGACAAGGAGACCATCATGCAGTAAGACCTCTTGCTCCATTGGCTGTGATCCACTAGCACCGAAGGAGACCGTATGCGATTTGCTAAGCGTGAACATCTTGCGGGCCCAGAACCGGAATTGTGCATTTTCCTTAACATTATCAGAATTATGCAAGACGTCCCAGACCCTGTCAAAGAGCGCCTGTGAAATAAGAGCTTTTCCTTGACGGCGTGGTGTAAGTGACTCCAGATATCCTCTCTCGATTAATTGATATTGGGCGTGCGTTGGGAATCCTGTCTGAGTTTCGTCTACTTGGGATGTGCATGGATATTCTAGTTGGGTGAATTCATTTTGGTCCTCGATCGATGGAGAAGGACTGCGAGTGTAGGGCTTTGATGTAGCTGCTCGTATATATGGTCGTTCCGGAGACATTAGCGAATATAAGGGGTATGGTACAGCTGGAACCAATAAAGACTGGTAGGCTGTTGGGCATGAGCGTGAAAAATAGTCACTGTGAGTGGCAATTTGGGGGCTTACTGATAGACTGGGATGTGATAGGAAGACGAAACCAAGGTGGTTGTGGCTGACAACTGGAAAACTGCCAACAAGCATTATCAAATAAATTGGGATTTTGAGATCACACACAATTTTTTATGCATCAGTAATAATAATAAAACAAAACGTAGATGGATCTGACTACAAAAATGTGGACACAACATATGTTGTGCAGCAGAAACAAAGTACAAGCAAGTAGAATCAGATTGAAAAAAAACATGACCCTATCCCTGAATCTGCCCTTCCGGCTTCGTGCCTGCGACACTCTTGGGTGCGACCGTCAAGGATCGATGAATGAACGGCATAACACCACCACCAGCAATCGTAGCACGGACCAAGATGTCAAGCTCCTCGTCCCCTCGAATGGCAAGTTGAAGATGACGAGGTGTGATACGCTTCACTCTCAGATCCTTTGATGCATTCCCTTCCAGGGATAGCAAGCCAAGTTTAGGCAGACACGATTTCAAAAAAAAATAGATATCTTACCAGCGAGTTCCAGAACTTCAGCAGTAAGATACTCAAGGATAGCTGATGTATATACCGCGGCCTTGGCACCAATACGAACGTTATGTTGCGTCTTCTGTTTCAAATAACGATGGATACGACCAACTGGAAACTACAGCATAGGTCAGAGGAAACACAGTCGTAGTTCTGAGACAGACGTACCTGAAGTCCGGCGCGAGCACTTCTTGTCTGGATTGATCGCTGTTTTTCGGAAACGTTGTCATTTGTGGCACCCCCAGCCTTTGTTTCTCCACCAACTTTGGGAGGCATGTCAATAACTGATTGAACGAAACATAAGAATTGTAAGACCACGTTGTTTCAACTTTGAGTATGAAAGTGGAGACGTACCCAAGAACGCGTTTTATAGAAAAGCAGATGCGAAGCTCTTAGTTGGTAGGCTTGAGCTGTCGGGCACGCAAGTGTGGCGGTTGTGGTGGTTCCAAAGAAAGAACTGATTTGGATTCAACACGGATGTTACGATATCACATGCTGCGTCACACCAGTCAGAAATTTTCAATGACTTGGTTATCTGGCGGGGTATTGACTCTCTTCATCTTGTGGGACATGCGCCCCGCTTTCTTTACTTGGCTTGATGATGTGTCAGTGACACTGTCGAGGTAGTTGGTATTGTCAATCTGAGAACAAATTTCGGTAATGGGTTACTGATGGCTGCGGGCCGAAATGGTCAGAGGACTTCACATGATCTTGTGAACAAAGTCCCTGAGTGACAATACTTTTCCGATTAAAGCATTTATTTAACCATCACGATCCAGAATATGACAATGGTATAATGATAGCGAAGTTAGGATAGTCTGAGGGAGCATCTTTCAACGCTGATGTCAAGGGTCCAAGACACAAGCCAGACAGTATATAAACTACTGATATGATACATTCTTTGCCTATTTTCCCAGAAGATAGGCAGATGTCCATTTCATAGAACCAGAATAATCCGAAAGTTAAAACGCTGGTAGATAAGAGATGGCCAGATGGCTGATCAGGCCACAACGCTCGGCTCCTCTCGCACTTGGCTTACAAACTTCCTGAAAGCCTCCTCCATATCACCCTCCAACTCCCAGTCTGCCAGCTTCCCCCGGTGAACACCGCTTTCTTTTGAAATTTGATTCTGCAAGCCCCGAGTGACGAGCATGCGATGAAGGACCCTTCCAGTCTCCTCATAATCACACGCGAGAGAATACATCCAATAAGCAAGATAGGCTCCAACGTAACCAGCGTCAGAGTCATGCAAAGCAGCAAGAGAACGGCCAGAAGGAGGCGGCTGTGGAGGTTCTCCAAACAAATCTGGAGAAATTGAGGCAATCGACAGCTTGGGCAACTGTGCCGAAGACTCGAGCTCAACCTCTGTCAGTGCCTTGTTGAACTCCTCGTGGACTTGTGGTCGTGATCGATTCCGTTTGTGACCACGTCGCGAGAGCTGCGCAGATGGACCCGGACGAGGATCCAAATCAGAATTGGATCCTAGTACCGACTGAGTTTCATTATCAAACGCCAATGCTTGTTCTACATCTTGTGCTGCAGCACCAGAAATCGTGAGAGAGGATGCCATTGCTGCAAGATCATGTGTTGTAGACTCATTTTTTGCATCGCCAAAGTGGCCAGACACTTCGAATGTAGGGACGGCAAACGCCTCCCATGGGACTGTGGCGGCACAGTCCCAGTCTAAAACACCAACGATATGACCAGTCTTGTCGACAAGAATATTTTCACTGTGTAAATCACCATGACGCATAGGAAAAGGTCCACTGGCATCTCGTTCATCGACAAGGGGCATCATCGTCGTCCTCCATAACGAAGCAACAAATCGTCGTTTGAGATGTTCCGCAGACCGTTCATCGTCACTGCTCTTCTCAACATCTTCTTCACTCACAAGTTCCGCGAGATTTTCGTACGCCTCCGCTTGGACAGAAAAGTACTCCTTCGCGGTTTCGAATGGTCCCAACCCAAAATCTGCACTAGGCCCCACCGTCACATTTCCTTCCCCATCCATGGCAAACCCCCCAATCTTGTCAAACGTGATCCGACTTAGTTGAACGTGTATATCAGCAATATCCCTTAGATATTGCTTCAATATCGGCCGTTTCATTTCATCCCCCTTTAACGGGTCTGAATCGGGATCAACATGTCCTAACTCATGTATCGCAATACCACAATCCTCAATTGTGACCCCACGAATGGCTGTCATCAGAACAAAAGCGGGGAAGTCAGGCCCAAGGGGGTGTGGGCCGTGCGAATGTTGGTATTCCAAAGGTTGACGATGGCCAGCAACGGGATGGGATGCAATAATCTGGGGCACGGGGATGGTCGTGCGTGTGTTTACAAGCTGGAGGGCAGCAGCCTCGTTCATAATCTTACGCTCGAGCTGGGCTGGGGTGTTAAAGCTGTCGCCTATCGGTGGCATGGCAAACCGAATGATCCACGACTCCTCTTCCTCATCTTGTGACCCGTCAAATAGGATCTCGAAAACCACAAAAGACTGTCCCCATGTAAAGTTGTCCTGGACAATCCTACATTTTTTGTTACGGGGATGCAGACGGGTTGCGTATGATTCGACATCGGAGAAGTGTGGCAGAAGCCAGCTGACGAGCGACGCCACCCGGTCCACAAATTCGGGTGAATGAAACTCGAGCGCAATCTTAACATTTGGCCACGTATCGCTGATGGGTGCCATAGTCAAACTCTGATGTGCGGTGAAGGCTGGTTTTTAAGACGGGGAGTGTTATTATACTTGACCGGGTTTTTAATTAAAATAGGGTGATCGTTAGGCCGAGCTATATAAAGTCGTTGTCGGACCAGGCCCCTATAAAATGACACAGAAGTGTGGGGCTGTTGCGCTATCATCAAAGCGAACAACGAGGCCATGCATGGTAAAGGCGTGCATCGCCTCCCGGTAATCCACCCTCTTTCGGTCATCAATCTTTTGGGTCATTTATCAAATAATCAGATGTTACTTATTCTGGACTACTTCGAAAACACTTCAACCTAATCGCTTATTTCTTGACCATTTCATTAACTTCAACCCATCTCTTCGGTATACCTCTCCTCACAAGGTAGTCTATGACAGGCTTACTCTGCTTTCCCTGCACGATAACCTTCAGCCTCTGTTGACTCGTCCCAGGAATCTGATAGGGAGACACTGTTTGAAACGTCCCAGTTTTCGGAGGCAATTGCAGTATCAATGTGGTGGGAAAATGGTCAGGGCAGCACAGGTTGCCACATTACCCAATCCCCAAAATTGGGTAAGGAACAAATGGAGGTATTTGATACAATGAGTCAGGAACCGCCATGAATGAGCAGAGTTCGCGAGATGTAGGGATAGACTGACCTGAAGTGGACCCCGCGCATATCTTTCTGAAATCCTCAGCCATATCATCTCCATCAATCACCAAGAAAGGCTCATAACCCTTAACGACCGTGATAGCTCTTCTGGTATTTGGTTTTGATCGCACTTCTACTTGTATAGGCCTGATTTCACCTTTGCTGCGAAGGACATCAGTCAGTCAGTGTTCATCATGGCTATCAAAAAGTTGAGGTGTGTAACACGCCTTGATGGAAGCGAGATAACACTGAGAAACCCTGCAATCAATCAATCACCTTGTGACTTCTTTTCCCTCAGCCTTGACCTCGTACCAGCTTTGCATGTGTTCTACGATCTTCTTCAGTAACTCATCTCTCTTCATGAACTCCAACGGCATCTGCCCTTCCTCCTCCTCCTGGCCACCTCTTCCCGCTTTCTTGCCTAACTCTCCTGGAGATTTGGATGTAACGCAGGCTAGGAGAGGAAAATTGAGGTTAATATACGCCTGATCAACTTTGTTTATGAGCCCCTTCGACGTCAGGTAGGCATTGAGCAACGCTCTTATATCATTGAGTGTATAAAGATCCGAGCCACTGTGAATGTACTAGAATTTGGCCTTGATCTGACCCTCAGGATAATTGGAATACTTACCTGGCACCCATATCCTCGAACAAACTCACACTTACCAAATGAGGCTTCCACACCTGTCTAACTTCAACCTCTCGCTCGCTCCTTTCCCTCTCTTTTTCCTCCCTGGCCTGCTTCTTTGCTCTCTTTGCCTCGATCTCTGCAATAGTAACATACGGTTCTGCAGATAGGACTTCTGGATGTTCAGCGTTCACGCTGGTGACCATCAAATCCCCTCCGGATTTCTGTTTCGCGGGCTTTAACGAGAGTAACGAAGACTTCTCTGCAGCTTTGAGAAAGGTAGACAAAGACTTGTGTGAGGAGGCCTTGATCGTGATGTCGGAGGGATCTATATGGATTTCGGCGGGATCAACTTCTGCATCATGATACGCCAAAGCAGCAGCAGCAGCAGCAGGTATCAAAACAGAAGTGGGATACGCAGGTCGACATGGTAGTATGTAATTCGCGTAGAATTGTGAAGAGGAGATCGGAAACGAATTCTTCGGAAGAGAGGACAGTTGAGCTGAGATTGCATGAACGAGCGATCGAGTAAGCAGATCTGTAATTTCCTGGCTAGTATACGTGACTTTTTGGAAAGTCGAGTCAGTCTCATTCGTTTCGTGTTGCTCTTCTCTTGTGACTTGGGTGTTTTGTTCTCCAATTTGGACGATTTCATCTGCCTGGTTCTCGGGAGTCCTCTTATCTTCAGCATCTAATCGAGTACCTGATGGAACATCGCCTTTCTGTCCCATCTCCCACAGATTATCCTGCCATGTATGCAACACAAGCACGGCTTTACCTTTCTCACCGGCCTCTCTCCTCACTTTCAGTTCATGACCTGAAATCGCCATTCTACCGACAGCTAGTGGCGGAGAAACGACACGGATTCCCGTTCCACCATCATCCTTTTCCGCACTTGAAAACTGATGAATCGCAACGACTTGGTTTTGAGAGAGTTCAGTTGGTGAATGTGTGATGACTGGTTTCATTTCAGTGATCTTCATCCCTCATCATATATTGGAGGACAGGACTGACTGACCCCCCGGTATCATGAGATCAGCACCACCGACAAGAATGGGAATCACTGCAGCTGGAGTAACCACAGATGGCAAAAGGCTCGAGTTCTGCAGTTTCCATAAAGTGTAAACCGACGGTATCAGGTCGTCAGATCCTTTTCCAATCGTGAACCAAAGAGGGTTCCCATTCCCAGGTTCTAGGTACAGAATCTGAGAAACTCTAGCTCTCAATACAACACAAGCACGATCAAAATAGACTTACGCCAGGTTCCTTCGCATAAGAGGAAAACTTGGCCATCAGAATTCCATCTGGTACGAGCGTATCACCCTCGTCTGGATCAACCGAGAACATGGATACAACGCGTTGTTTTAGTTTACGTCTATCTGAGGCACGCAAAGGCGCCGATGTTTTCAGCTGGCTGAGAGGTTTCTTGAACATCAGAGGTAAAAAAGCTTTGGCAAACGGATCGCGAATAACAATCTCTCAAATCTCTCACGCCAATTAGCGCTGGTGCCCCAAAACTGTTTACCCAATCCTCTTTTACTCAGACACACGCACAAGATCATTACAATGTTCATCCTGGGAGAGAGCATGAGCATCTGTGCTCATGGTCCAGCAGTTGTCGAGCATCAATTGCTCATGATGGCGTGAAAGACCTATCTGTACTTGGTGATTCATCTCAAAAATAACATCTCTGGAGATGCCATCAGAGATCAAACAGAATATCTGTGTTTGCGTGTACCGACAATAGTTTAAGTCAAACATGCCACTTCCGTTTGGATATATTATAGGCTTGAAAGGAATCATATTACAGAGAAGCTCTCCTAGATCTACTCCATACTGATAGGAGATGATGGATTTCTACGTCATTGTACAACCGTTGGCGCCTGTACCGGCAGGTCAAATTCCGGCGTTTGGACTGGAAGCGTATTTTGGCAGACTCTCAACAGGCCTTGCAAGTAAGAACCCCTTGAGATGCGCAGCCTTCTCTCCCTGTCTGCCAAATCCCATTCCTGAGAAATCCCTCTTGGGAGTAATACCGCTGCCATTGCTGCCATTGCTTCCAATACTATGCTTGCTTGACAAAGAATTCTTGAATACGTGCCCGAGCTTACTCTTCTCCTCATCACTTTCTGGCCACATGCCAAGATGAGATGATACTGTCTTTGCGGCGCCCAGACCTTGTTGAACAGGAACAGGAAGAGCGCTCTTAGCCTGCTCTTTCCAGGATGTTATGGATCGCTTCGCTTTCGCACGTTCACGGAAGATAAGACCGAGCAGGACATTGAGGCACCCAATCGAGAAGAGAAAGAAAGCTGACACCAGGGTGAACGTATCAACATGGTGCGAAAGGATCGCGGCCCCTATACTTGTAGAGAAGCCTCATCAATATGCGGCACGGATGAAATTTCAGTGTAAAAAGATTCTTACAGCATCTGTATAATACCCAGCGCACCCAGTCCAAATTCTTCCCCCAAGACAGGGAAGAATCTGCTAAAGAATTTTGCAGGCCAGCTGAGTTCGGAAAAGAGCAAGACGACCACTTGGCCAAGAATCAGCAGTCTATTAAGTACCGCCCAAAAAGCGCCAGCAGGCTGATCCGGAACAGTGCTTCCACTGCCAAAAAAACCACTCTCAGGAAAAAAAACCCTCCAGAACGAAGAAAAGGAAACCACGCACGGGATATAATTCATATTCACCATGGTCGAATTGTCATTACTGCCTGTACTTTTCGTCATAGGGTTGTTGTTGTTGTTGTCTTCAGTGGTTTCGAATTTGTTTACCGCTTTGACATCTTCTACCAGGGTAACAATATTGCTCGCCAAAACTAGAATACAAGCAATCATACTAAGAATCCGGACCACATTAAGTCCAAGGAAAACATCTGCGCTCAAGAAAAAAGGTCAATATGGAGATGACGGATGAGCAAAGCGTAAAACTAACAGGCGCGAGAGGGCAGCATAATGTCCAGCGTCAGGATACGAGTTCAAACGAGTGTACGGGGCTGTATTTCGACAAAATGAATCGTCAAGAAAACCTGGGCTGCCCAGAAAGTTCTCAGAAAAATAGGATCGCGTCCAGCACGAGTGGAAAAAAGGATAATCGATGCGCGATGATGTATACAAGGGAAGATGATAAAACAACCATATCTTTGTTTAAGTATACCGAGCAAAAAGGAAGGGAGAATGATTGGTCTCCAAGGCGCTTGGTGTAAAGAAAGAACACTTTGGCATTGTTCTACTTATTCTTTCCTATCTATAGAAGCTACAAGGTCACAAGTTCGTGACAGAACAATAGCACGGAAGTACTTCCCAATCACGTCTCTGAATTGGGATTGCATCGTCAAAGTCATCAATATTATTATATGGTATACGGGGAAGGGGACTGGCGGTCACCGACCTCGGAATGTATCAGTACGGAAGTACAAACGAGAAACGGGGGTAACTTGATGGGGAAAGTGGTCGCCTGAACCACTATACCACATTCAAAGCATACACTGGACAATATCCATGCAATCTCTAGGTAAGAGTCCCAATCGGCAATGCCAGTCCTAACCTGGCAAAGATTTCTGCGGTAGAGGTGGCAAATGCGGCACAGCAGAGACACGGTTATTCCTATTCACTGCCGACGTAGCACGTTTCGCCTTCCTTTCTTCTGCCTCTTTCGCTCGCTGTTCTTGTTCCGCTTGCATCGCCACTGAAATTTGTATTTGTTGCGCAATAAAATCTTGTGTTCTTGGTCTGATAGGAATGGAGTCAGTAAGTGCAATAAAATTGAGCTTCAGAAATACCTCATGCGGAGAATTCGCATGATGGTCTGCTCGCTTGTGGGCTCAGGCTCCTCCTTCTTTTCCTTCTTCCTCTCTCTAATAGTCCCAAGATTTCGTTGCTGATAAACACTTTTTGCGCGTTTTTTCATCGTGGGTGCTTGAGACAAGCTCTGTTGCATCATCCGTACACATTCTTCCATCAATGCATCCCTGCAATCAGTTATCAATTGAGCCGAGTTAGAAGCGAGGTCGATCATTCACTCACGTATGCCAGTCATAGTACAATCGAATCGATAGTACTTCACGATACTTCTGATTTTGTAGTGATTCTAGCGGAACAGGTCCTTCACCGTTCGCATAGAAGTAATCTCTCAAGAACTAGAAGAGATCAGTATGATTGAACAAGGAGCAATAACATCGCTTACCTTTAGCCAATTGAATACAATATCCACTTCTTTATCGCTCAACGGCTTCATATCACTTGGCGCATCCGAAAGCGGAGGAATCAACAACCCTTCGATCACAGTCAAGATTTCCTTCCACACTCTTGTCATCACCATCTCTTTTGCCGTCTCACTCAAATACGTATTTAGTGTCTGTAAATTCGCATCAAAGTAATCGAACAAAGGTAAGATGGCCTGTTCAATCTCAACATCTGTCAACTCCTCTGGTCGGGTGCGGGGTTTCTCATTTGATGGAAGTGGTATTTGCGGATCAGCAACATTGGCACCGACGGCGGAACGATAGAGTGCTGTTACGTTGCCCAAGGCTTTGTTATAATCTATTCCTTGTTCGCGGGACTTGAGAAGCGACTTTACAATGTTTCGAGACAGGCATTGTTGAATGAAAGGAGACATCTACCCGTCATCAACTAAGAGTCAACGACGAATTGATAGACATGAATGTACCTTGTCAATGAAAATTCTGAGCATATCAGCCTCAGCTCTCTTCAATGACCTAAACGCTCGGCCGAAATAAAACTGAATATCATCTTTCTCCCCTTCCATGCTCACTCTTACCAAGATCCTCCCTTGGGTATCCAAGTCCATCCACAATTCGTGTGTCAATAGATCTCCAAATCGCCGAGGATCAAGGCACACATATGCTCGTCCAACGATGTCGTGTTTCCCAACTAGAGCCCTATCGCGTACACTGACCATTAACCACAGCGGTTTCTCAACTGAGATATCGAATGTCTCATCCCCTATGTTCTAAGTCAGTAGACTGAAGAGGATAAAGCGAGAACATACATCTTGGGTTCAGCGACTCATATATCGTTCTTGTTTTAGCCATCCTCTTTCCATTCTCATCGCTCAACGTCACAAAGGTATCAAGTTTACTTGACGGACTACCATCCAATGACACCAAATCTTCTGCAATCACAATTTTCACCGAAAACAGAAATGTATCTCGCTGCATTTTTTCAGGTACCGGTGGTGCCCTCTTCAACACATCAGAAACCTTATCCGCATCCACCTGCTGGTACATATTATCCAGCAATTTTCTCGCAGCTTCGATGTTGTTGAGTTTGACACACGATTGTGGCAAGAAATTAAATGGCTCGACTTTCTTTTCGCCTTGAATAGCGAGTTGTCGTGCTTTTTCGAGCCACGCGGAAGATTTCTGGGGTTGAAGATAGTCGTTTGGTCGTGGATACATTTCTGTGAGGAAAAGTGACTCGACATTGCGGCGATACTGCTCTACAGCACTTGATATGCTCTAGACGATTATATCAGTTTGCGCGCATGATGTTGTTGGTGTTATAGGGAACTTGCTTTGGAAAGATGGGTGAAAAAACGTGCTTCTTGATACTCGTCTGACCATTTCAAATCTTGCAGGAAGTTAATTGGACTCCGTAGCGAGTCAAACAAATCAACGATAGAAGAACTGTGGCCCTCGGAACCTTCCGCTTCAAATTTATCAGCTGCAATAGCCTGATGATACTCACTCAGATCAAAACATAACGCAAGCGTAGGGTAGAGAATACGCACTGCTTCAACCCATTGCCCGGTCTTGTTCTCTGTATTAAGCAACCACTGCCGTACGTAAGGCTCAAAGTATCCGGAAAGGTTGAAGGAGAGATCACGCCTAGATCATATTGTGATAAACTACCACGCCAAAGCTGGATCTACTCACTGCGGACAGAACGCCTGATGTATTTCCAACATGACCTTTATCCGTCGATACAGCGCAAAAATATCCTGAACTGGTACATCCGATGTAGGACCATTCATTGATGAGTCAAAAAGCCTCTTTTGTGAGTTCTGTATCTCCGTCACCAGATATGGCACTGTGATCTCAACAAATAGTGACACAATATCAATCTGTCTATACAAAAACAGGTCAGGCCAGCTTATCACAAAAAAGGACGTAACAGATAGCCATACCCCAATGCAGGTTCCGGAAACCTCTTATCCAACATCTTTGTCGCCTTCTCAAGCTCATCCGTCATCAACAATAAAGGTAATGCCCTGTTGACGCCAGGCACCGATTGTAATTCTGCCATCTTCGTTTCGTACCACTGTCCTGTGACATGTTTTGCACGTTCTTGGATATCCTCCATTCGTGCTGTTACATCGATATCTGACCTTTCCAGCAATCCACTATCTCGTATCTTTTCCAACACAATTACGTACGAATTGACATCAGCCGCCTTGAGATTGGGTAAAGCATCCATAATGTGATACAGAGAGGATAGGAAGACATTAAAGAGACTCGTGCAAGTGCTCACGAGGTAGTCAATCTATGGGCAGCCTCATTAGTGAATAAGCACACCGTATTGAGAGGGGACACACGTCTGAAATCATCCAGTACTCTAATGAGGTTTCACTCAACACTTTGAACACCCCATGCAACGCTTCCGGTATACACTCCATCGGGACCTCATTCCTCTCGTAAAATTGCATCACCAAATCCAAGAAGCATACCGCTCTATGCGGATGTCCGATCTGCCACCGCAAAGCGCATTCGCTGATCAACTCCAAATGTGCAAGTGAAAGAATTCCCAAAGACACTTCGTCATTATCATCCACTTCAGGGCTCAGCATGACCTCCAAATCCGCTATCAGACAATACTCAACAAGGCGTTTGTAGTACCTTTTCGGGTTTGGTGGGATATAAGTGAAATTGTGACCCACAAGTAGGTCTTCATCATGTTCATAAAGGTCGCTAGCATTAATATCGTACATTGATCGTCTTCCACTGATTGATCCATGCCGTGAAGCAGTTTCGTAAAATGAGACTGGCCGAGCAGAGTTGCTACTGGGATAGCCGTCTGGTGATGTTGATTTGGCGAGTTCGGGATTCACTTTGGCCATCGCAACCATAAGCTGTTGAAGGGTTGAAGTTTCCAATGTTCGCCAATGTTGCCACGCTGTGTCGCTCTCGAAGTCCTCTCGACAGCCAGGAAACGCCTCGCCGGCAGTAATATTTTTGAGACAGGTCTAGTCCAACTCTGATCAGGCTCAATCCCAGATATAGCTTGTGAGCCCACACCTTGAGATCTGCCATAGCAGCCTGTCAGGATGATAGTTAGCACACTTGCTTTTTCTTGGTATTCAAATCCAAGATGAATTCTACCTTATCTGTTACAGTCCCATTCTTGAGCTTATCCACTTCCACATGTAAATCATGATCTGACATTTTCAACAGTCTCGCTGCCGTCTTCGCCAGTGGCATATCTGCTGTATTCATGCCCATGACACTCATCCTGTTCGACAGCGAGTATACCGAATCTCTATCTTTTGTCGAGGTTGAGCTCGAATCGTACCCCGAATCACTATATGTGGTCGCAGGTGCCAGCTTCGCTGTATATGTATCTAGCCTTGAAAGAAGTTCTGGTGATACATGGTTCACGTTCTTCAAGCACTCTCGAAGCATTTTGACAAACATCGCAATCTGATTGTTAAGCTCCAGTTTCCAGCCATCTCCAGCTGATAAAGTCGGTTCTTTCTTTAGTACACTGGTTGCATTTGTAGCAAACATGAGGATCAGGTCTTCAATTTTACGGTTCTCTTTCATTTGGCGCTTGAAACTGTCGACTGAGAACTGGCCGTAGAATCGAGCCATGGTACGTCGAACTAATTGGTCTGAGTATCTATGTCACAATACCGGGGTTTTCGAGCTTCTTTGGATAAAACAGAAGGGACAAGGCATACCCTGGCTCCTTGCCCATAGCGATCGCCTGCAGCTTCTGCTCCAGAACTTTCACTAGCTTCTCCGGAAACTTGACGCTCTTGGATCCATCTCGGATGCTATCAAACATATCGCTCAGCGAGAAGTTGGAAAGCGCCGATAACCTCGAATAGTGTTCGCGTTCTCGAATGGTATCATGGCTCGGGCTTTGCTGAGATTCCACTAGCTTGGGCGAAGTGATATGAGCAAGTATACTGAAATTAGGGCTCAAATTCAAATATGGAGCAGGAATCGAAAGAGTACTTACGAAACACGCAACACGTAGCTGTATGATTCTTGTCAGAAACAACGTCTGAACGCAATGAGAAGACCAACGTACTCGAATAATTCCTCGTCCGTCACGCGATACTTCGAAAGACGTTTTCTTTGGGAAATGTCATTATAACTGCGCCTCGACATCGACTACAATAAAGCTAGAGGAACAGACTGAATGCACAAGCAGGAACGTATAATGAGATTGAGGTGCCAAGCGGCACTTGATTGATCAGGGACATGTCAAGCAGCGACAAATAACGAAGCATAATTAAATCATTCTATGTCTATGTATGTAAGCTTGTGGTATGACTAGAACATGAACCTCCCCACTCTACAGCTCGTCGTGTTGTCGATCCTGTTCCGGCGGCGGTGACGATGCCGATTTTGACTCCTCCGTAACCTGTGCATCTTCTTCTGCTTTCTTCTTAGCTTTCACTTTCGGTGCTCTCCTTTTCACAAATTTCAGAAGTTTTGTCTCGAGTTGTTTTGCTCTTGCCTTCATTTCAGTCGTTTCAATTACTGGGTCCTCGTACGATTTGACTGAACGCTGTTTCTCCACCCATTCGTCAAGCCATGCCTCGTGTGCTTTGAGTGCCTTTTCCAGTCCATCAAGCTCTTCATCAGTCCATTTGGAGGGGACACCGGCCTCAGCTTCCGCTGTGACATTTTGCCGTGCTTCGGCGAGGAACATCCGCGTGTGCCAATTCCACTTTTGGCTATTATTCAAAACCTCAGGAAACGATTCGATCTCCTTGTAGCGGTGCACGATTGGTTTCTCCAGTGTTCTGACGCGGGAGTTTGAGCATGCGTTTTGAGTACAAAAAGACTAATTACCCACTCAAGGGCGATGCGTTTATCGAGGAGCTGAGATGTCTCAGCTAAGTCGCCACGCTCGAAGAGCCATTGGAATGAGTTATCGAGCTTGACAACAATGGCTTTGCGTTCGGTCTCGGTAGAGCACTTCTTGAACGGCGTGTCCTTGTTTTCGTCGTCTAGGAGATCGCGGAGACGGTACAAATAACTCTCAAAAGTGTTTCGAGCTTCCTCCCGACGAACCTTAGCGGCCTCTTCCTGATCAATAATACGAAGCCTACATCTGACATTAGCTGAATCATGTATTTATGTGAAAACTCACTGCTTCCGCGATTCCTGCTTCTCGGAGACTGTCATAGGAGCAATAGTAGTAAACTTAGTATTGACAGTAAGGGCAATAGTATCGTCGACGGGTACTTTCTTCTTCTTATCTTCTTTATCCGTCTGTCCTGTGGGTGTAGACTCGGGAACATCTGAGGATGTCGGTCCGGTGGCGGAGGCAAATCTGGCCTCTCTGAGCGGTGTATCTTGTATTGACTCGGTGGAAGTCTCTTCGGCTGAGGGGCTCCCTACAAAGAGACCCTTGATTTTCCCTAGTATCAAGATAAATGAATAGTGCAAGGAGTTTTGTTTTTTGAAATCCCCACCAGAAATACTGTCATCCTTGATCTCACCAAATGCGACGGCATTAGATATGCTCACAAAACCGGACTCTGAAAGCGTGAGGGTAGCCTTCACAACAGGATCAACAGCACCAAGCTCAGTGAGATTGGCAATAGCTTCAGCCACACCGATGATCTCGGCTTCCAATATACGCGTCGGGAAACCCCTATTCATGAGTCTTATATTCGTTACTGATGGAAGGAGTACTCACTTAGCGAAGGGAGTCCTGTAATCCAGATCGATCGTAAAATCCTCTTTCCTCTTGAAAGTCAGAGTCTTCTTTGTGCCGAGTTTTGATCCTGTAGGGAAAATCGAGGTAGTAATGCTCCTTGGTTTCGCATTGGGAGAAGTCGCAACAGCAGCGTATGATGCCTGAATATCATAGACATTGATATCTTGAACCTTGATATTCTTCGTCTTAAACTGTCTGCTCAGCGAAGCACCGTACAACGCCGCACCCAGCACCGCTGCTTCGTCTGCATTCACATTATACGCTAATTTGTCCTCACCGACAAAAATTTTGACAGCAGCCTGAATCATCGGAGACCTGGTACTTCCACCCATAAAAATCAACGATGTCACATTGTCCAGATCAATCCCAGCCAGTCGAAGTGCATCATCTATCGGTTGGACAAACTTGGGCTGAAGATCCACACAAGCTTGTTCAAAGGTAGTTCGAGTGACTTTTGTCTTGAAATCAATATCCCAAGCCAAGCTCTCTACACTTGAAGTAGCTTCCTGATTCGCACTGAGAATAGCCTTGATCCGATTCGCTTCTTTCCACAGCCTGGCCATACCTTTCTTGTCCCTCCTTATGTCCTTCTTATGCTTCTCCTCAAACGTCTGGACCAGAATTTCCCTCAAGCGCCTATCCAATTCCAATCCACCGACATCCCTGTCCCAACCAACACCCATAACCGAAATTTGTGTTCCTGTACTCTCTTTCTTATCCTCCACACTCGAGAAGCCAACAACCGTGGCACGAACTGATGATGCACCTGCGTCATAGATGATATGATACTCCGGCACAGTATTGAAGCTTCGTGTCATCGCATAGTTGATAGCAACAGCTGTACCATCGTTGATCAACGCCAGAGTTTTGAGACCTGAAACCTCAATAGCATCGACAATGGCATCCCTCTCGAATTGGGAATAGAATGGCGGAACAGTGACGACCACATCTCGAACATTTTCTTGCGCGAATGATTCCGCGAGGCCCTTGACATACGAGAACTGCATTGCGATCAGTTCTTCCACACTCCATTCCTTTCCGTCACTTTGCTTCAATGCAACGGTTCGACGTGAAGTTTCTGAAACCTCGGTTGTTGAAATCTTCTTAAAAAACGACACGGCGTCAGAGTCAAATGGGGCCGCTTGAAGTGTCTTTACATCCAAGAATATATCACTTGGGAATCTCGACGCCTGTGCCATACCACTCAAATCAGCACACCAAAGCCTGAAATGAGGCGGCAAGCATACCAAGTTGAGTGCATCGCTTGCAAAGACTCTATCTGTCTTCTTCCACCCAACGGCAGATGGAATCTTCCTCTTCGAGTCCTTATTCAATAACACATCGAACGGTGTCCCGGGCTTCATTAGCGACGCCTTCATAAAGTCCGCGCCATAATCAAT
>Ga0153986_1000156_pt1 | contig 21925 bp, 32 predicted proteins | sample TSGA070MetaG_FD_104724 | JGI IMG/M metagenome (GOLD analysis project Ga0153986, IMG submission 104724) | Attine ant fungus gardens microbial communities from Georgia, USA - TSGA070 MetaG | ecosystem: Host-associated > Fungi > Mycelium > Unclassified | place: USA: Georgia, Alexander Wildlife... | reverse complement strand
TTTTTCCCAAATAGGAGATTCTTTGATCGCTCGATAACAGTCTAATCTCGTATGATGCCTCGTGTGCGAGCGCACAAGCGCTTTTTCTGTGTTAGTTGACTTGACTGTTTAAGACGGAGACGCATATTCGGTTCCGAATTATAGAGGTCACCCGGAGTCAGCTCATCAACTTGGTAAAGAACCCCATCGGTTTGGCTAACTCAGCCGTATTTCTGACATTCAGGGAGATCACCAGCATGCGTAGGCTGATTTAGTACATGCTCGTCATGGAAAATGTGATATGATATCATCTTGCACTCTTGCGCACTCTTGCACTCTATGTCCTATGGGAGTGGCGTCCTGTTAGATACCAAAAACTTTGTTCAGTCATTCAAGGACTAGACTAGCAATTCAGCAGACATCGGCCATATTTCGGATACCAATACAGCATTGTGCTTCTAGCATACTTTATGTTAGGAACCGATAATTGTAAGGCTGACAGTGAAAATTGATATGTACTGATCTTAGCCGATTCGATGAGTTGGCCAGTACGGGGTTGCTGGGTCTGTCTCCTTTGACAATCGATTGATGTAACTCATGTTAGCCAAATCGATGGATATTCAAAATATCTTTTCGGATGCTGTGCTCTTGTCACCATCCAAGTGACTCAATAATTTGACTAGCCCGACTTTGACATGGGCCTTCGTACAGGCCCACAAGTCGCCTCCAGCTAAATTGAGTCAACAAGAGTTTACGTGTGAGGTATCGACAGAACGTTAGCACCATCATCTCGCGGATTGACCAACGATCACAGGATAGTGTACTTCAGGAAGTCGAAATGTCAGATTATTGGAAATTCATTGGCATCTGAGGTCAGAGCTTATTCATTGTGGGCTCATCAATAAGGTCAGTCGACTCTGAGATAATTTCTAATAACCCATTCGTAATAATCAATAGACCTTTCCATCTCCCAGATTAATTACTAATTACTAGGTGTTTCTGACCCCTCTTATCATTTCTACTCTGGTGAATCTTATGTCCTGGGCCTTCATCGACTATGTATGCTTCTAGATGCCAATTTAATGAATCCTCATAAATCATCTCTGTCCCAGAAACCCGCTCAAATGCACCATAAACTCACAGGAGAGTCACAATAGACTACGGAGGGCAACCGTACTGAGTTAATTGACAGATAGACGTACTACATTTAGACGAGGGAGTCATCCAGGAGAACTAGCTAAGAATAGATATTACGCATTGGTATAAAGTATCAGAGATCACCAAAGATGGAAAGTATGGACAAGAAATTTATGTATGATACATGTGTGATCTTCTAGATGACAATACGCTAAAAAAGAGTGAGAAAAGCAATGAGGGCGATAGAATCAGAAGTCAGTATGTGCTTTATCGGGCCTTCTGACATCGGGAGAGGCGAATAATCCAGGCCACCGGTCTCGGTCGACATTTAACCGATACTGGATCTCCTCTTGTGTGAAGTCTTGCCAGAGACAAGGCTAGTTTGAGTACTTCTAAAGTCCGCCGATCTCCCTCTATTTTTACCGAAATTGGGCAACAAACGTTGCAAGAAAGGCTTCTTCTTTGGCAAATAGTACTCGTGAGGCACTTGGAACAGTTCAGGGTGCTAAGCCACAGAAAGTCACCAAAAAGCGGTGCCGATAGGAATGAAACATACCTGTAGAATTCGCGACCTGTCTGCATTTGGAGGGTTCACGTAGAGTATCTTACCGTTGGGAAAAGTGACTCGGATAGAACCTGGCTGTGGCTCTGCGCTGAAGCCCGGTGAAGGTGGTCGAGAGGATGATCGGGAATATGACTGGAGGGGTTGGAGCTGATGCCAACTCTGCTGGTGTGAATGACCCGGAATATTGTAAGGATACGAGACGCTATCAACAGACTGGTGCATTATATGGGAAGGTGGAGCGTGCCTTCGAGATATCTCATTTTCATCCTGACGAACAGCATCAGAGTCTGAGTATTGTTGGTACGGATAGCCCAAACGGTTCGTGGAAGCATGTGACCCAGGTTCGGGTACTCCTGGTGGAGGCATGAAGGCCACTGAGATAGATGGGAAGGGTGAGGGTGGGTTGTTAGCAGGGTGATTACGAGAGGACGAGTGATGGGGGATATTGAAGGGGTAGTAAGCCACCGGTGACGAATTATTCAGCGGACGACTAGCGGCCGCGGAGAACGACATGGAACGCTTTCTAGCCGCTCGCTCTTTAGCACAAGTATTATCTGATTCATATCCAGGGAGAAAACTAGGACGGAGAGGTTCTGAAAACTCCCTAGAAATTACGTTGTAATGAAGTGAGGGACGACTGAGAGGAACAGAAGAATCCCGACGCTCATGTGGAGTGGACGTTCGACTGGGTTCCGGAGAAGTGGTTTCTAGATGAGGTATAGATGCATTTGCAGACTTGGGAGACCATGCGTGACGATACACTGGACGACCAGGTGAAGGAAAATCATCCGGTGCCACTGGAAATTCTTTTGTATGTTCGAATGGTGTAGGTGGCCGGGCAGCTATAAGCCTAGAAGGCTTTTTGCTAGAGGACTTGGAGGATTTCTCAGGGAGAGAACGGAGCTTGAGTTCCCTATTACGAGGTAACGTTATGTTCTCATCGGGACCAAGTGGTGTTGGGGGTACGTCTGGTCCCACGAGTACTGTCTGCTGGGTAGCATCTACCCAACGGGCTATCCGGGTTTGTGTGGCAAGGTATTTCTCGTAGGTTTCTGGGGAATAGTCATATTCTGTCATGGTAGAACAAAATAAATAGAAAAAAAAGAGTTTAGGGCGTTCATTGTGCTCGGGGTTACCCGGTGGGAGTTTTGAACTGGATCTTTGTAGAGGCGCACTGCCACTGAGATCTGACGCCAGAAATAAAGACAGCCGTTTTGGATCTCGCTGTCTTTCAGACATCTCCACCATGGACAATGCTGGCTGGCATGCTCAAAGACGTGCTGCAAAGGTTTTCTTCTCAGCGCTTGGACAGTGCTGTTATTGACCCAGTGTTCCAGGGATTCCAGTATTATGACCCAGTTGAACAAGTAGGGCCGATGGAGCCCTTCATTGGCGGTTTCGTCAATCCTCAGCCCTCTCCCTCTCCCGTTCCACCGCCAATCCCGCCCAAAGATGACTTGCTTGTGCCCCCACAACCTACCGATGGGTTACTCGACGTAGGACCTCACGTTTCTTCCCAGCATCCTCTGCATCACCCTTCATATCCACCTCAATCCCAGCTTACAATTGCGACTGATCAGCTCTCACTGTTTACCGCTGTCGAACGGTCTCAGATGTTTCAAATTGCCCGAATGGATCCCCATCTACAGGCACGTTTTATGTTTCATGATAGCCACAATATTGATTCAAAACATAGTTCATGTGTGGACCGTTACTCAAGTCGGTTTTTCTTGTGAAAACAAAATGGCATTTCTTGACATTTTTCTTAGATTTGATACAATTGACTCTCAACAAACCTGGCTTGGCGCGGCACTCATCGTCACTGCAGATTCCGGGTCCATCTATCAGCCTCCTCCCATGATCTCATACCAATGGGACCCTGACGAAAGGACGGTTTCAACTCTTTCTATGGGCGAGCGGGGCGGGATGGCTTCAGATCAGTCATCCTCCGGCAGCCCTCAAAATGGGAACGGACGGCTTTCATTCAATTTGGGACCACATCCCGCAGATCCCCACTCTGCTGGGCACCACGGATCGCCTATGAGTGCATCTACCTCTACAAGTATGATGGCTGGTATGCCAGGTCCCAATTTCAGAAAAAAAGACGCATACGGTCAGGACATCTGGTTTTATGCTGGTCCTGGAGCGTATGTCACCCTTGTCTCAGTTCCTGTTTCAATAACTGAGTTTTGGTGCCACTCAGCACCTATACTTTTTGGCGATTTATGATCCGAATCCCGTTGAGTGATCACGAAATGGCAATCACATACCGGATCAATAATGGACAAACAATGAATTTTCATGTACCCGGCCGACAGCAGAACATGAGATGGGCTGCTCATTCTGTGCGTATGTTGTGTATTCTTATCTCCACGGCTTACTTGTCTTAGTGTAATGGCTTCTCTGCCGGCGTCAATCCTGATGATTTCAGAGGTCCTGGGTTTCAAACAGGATATGATCCGCTTTGGGTTGATCTCCTGACTCATCATGCTCGATTACCATTCCATGCTCTCGTAGGGGGTGGCGATCAACTATATTGTGATCGATTAACTCGCGAACCAGAAATGCAGGACTGGGTGTCAAAGATGAGACCAGAAGAAAGGAAGCAGTATCCGCTATCAGAGGAGATTAGAGTTTGTATCGACAGGTTCTTGTTCAATCATTACTGTCAGTCTTTCAGGCGAGGTGCTTTTGCCCGAGCCAACAGTTCCATGTGTGTCCTCATGACTTCTTGATGTCAAAAATGCTCATTTGTGTACTAGCCCAATGGTGAACATGCTTGGTACGTAACTTGTATATTGTGTATTTTTATAATAATGTTCTGGTTCATCATCGAATTTCCAGATGATCATGGTGTGTTGCCATGAATACCTCTCTCCTGATCCTGCATAACTGATTCCTATCTTTTTCACTAGACCTTGTATGCTATTTATGCCATTCAATGATTTATCTGATTCATTGGTTGCTCGAAGATTGATGGTTTTGGCAGCTGTGAGATAGATCAACAATTGTGATTCCTCATCCCACTCAATCTCACTGTAGATCCTGATGATATGCAACAAGCACCGGTATTCCGACAGTAGGTGTGCTGTATGTATACATGAGAGAGCAACATGTTGACAGTACCTGTAGTATAGGCGCGCGTGGTTATTTCTTTTTCCTACTGTTCCAGTGTTTCTTAAATCGTGAGTTTGGTTCATTCATCCATCCTTACGCTATCACTCAGGATCTTAGCTGATGTCGATGGATTGAGCGATGCACCTGGAAAGCACGTTTATCAGTCACTTATACTCGGCGAAGTGGGTCCATATATTCAAGTACCTTCACATTCGTTTTTGGTCAACATGGGACCGCAAACAGCGTTGATGATGTTGGATTGCAGGTGAATAAATTTCCAGCAATACGTGCTGGTACTTATCACTCTCATAGGGCTGAGCGGCGTAAAGACCAAGTATGTAGCCCGTTAGAATATGAGAAGGTATTTCAGCGGATACGTACCCTACCTCCAGCGGTGGAGCATCTTATTGTTCTGCTTGGTATTCCTATTGCCTATCCTCGCATGGTTTTCCTAGAGTCCGCTCTTGAATCAAAGTTCAATCCGTTGGTTGCTCTCGGGCGAAATGGGAGCTTCGGTCTATCTGGATTTGTCAACAAGTTTAATGCTGATGCTGAATTATTGGATGACTTGAATGATCATTGGACAGCCCGGGCACACAAGGTATTCGGATTCATCAGTTATACTCACTTGTGCGCTGACATTTGGCTATTTTTGAGCATGAGCGTAATTGGCTTATTAAGCAAATGCAGAGATTAGCTTTGACTCAGCAAGTGAGAATATCATTCTTGTCCGGAGATGTTCATTGCGCTGCTGTTGGTGTATTGAAGACACACCGTACTAAAAAAGAGGCCGAGATACCTATTGGTCTAGACCATAGGTACATGCTCAATATTGTGACAAGTTTGTGCTTACTTGTTCGATGCTCGTGCATCCTGTTGATGCTATTTAATTTCGCTTCAGGTGCCATTGTCAACACACCTCCGTAAGCTCCACTATTTTCTCAAAAAGTCATGCTGAGAAAAACTGTCAGACCTGGTGGTGTATCAGCCATGGTCAATTCGCTTGCCACTAAGACACACAAGACTCTTCATCACGCAGAAACTGACGAATCCATGGTGCGCTTGCCCCTCAGAAACGAGTACATTCAACCCAGTGATGCTGTACTCTCTTAGATGCCACTCTTTGGGTTAGATACTGATGGTTCCTCACGCAAGCAGAAATACATCATGGGAAAACGGAACTGGTGTGCCGTTGACTGGGATTGCAATGACGGCAGATTGCATTTCACACTGCAAATCGAAAGAGACAAGGGCAATGGAGTGACCTTAGCGTGAGTTTTTTCTTCTTTGCAATACCACTACTTCTTATTGGATAATTAGTTATCCTACATTTACGCCGCCTCCAGGTTGGGTTCGTGGGCCCCATTGAAACCTAGCATCTCATCCCAAAATTTTCTCTGTATTTAATATTTAATTTGTTCAATTCCACAAGGTTCAGACAGCGTATTCGTCATTTCTATCTGACTTTTTTTGAGGCATTATTCGCCACGCATCAAACTCTTGTTATCTCATTGGTGTTCTCACCACCATGTGCATGCTAAAAACTTTTCTTCTCTAGTAGTTCTGTTCGTCCATTTCAGGTATGAACCTTGTGAGTGGTCTTGTGGATGGTAGGGGAAGGGTATAGAATTCCTATTGTCATTGGAAATGCGTTTATATCTCCTATTCATATATACCTGTAACTACAGCCAGTGTCAACATGAGTATTACACAGACAATATAACAGAACAGAACTAACCTCAGTACTCGAAGTCACATGGACTGAGGACTACAAACTTGCAGAATATATAAGTCTGGAAACATAATATGGAAAAGCCAGACAATAAGGAATGAACGAGTCCAGGATTCATCAAACGTAGGGTGAAATAATCATTTCAGTGGTGGCTTAACAACATGTCTCAGGTTATCGATACATGTCACAATGGGTAACTTCCCATGAGGATCTCGGAAATTCCGAGGATGTAGTGCAGGTGTGAAAATCTAGTCTGAGAAAATCTGGATTGAATTTGAATTCCCAGGTGTAATGTCACATCATCACATTATCACATTGTGTTGCAATTGTAATACAATAATAAGTTCATGTATCCTCTCTATCATCCCGAAGACGAGACACTGTTTGCATGTTTCTTTCCTGTTGGTATTTTCTTGCTGGAAGTCTCTCTCTGGACTTGAGCTCATAGAAGGGAAATAAATTTGAAAAAATCAGTGCGTTTCATTTTATATTAGAGGCGACATCTATGTAGTATGTGACTTTGATCTGTAATGGAGAGGGTACCATAGGTATAGCACTCTGACACTCTAACTAGTAATAAGGTATCTTGGGAAGCTCGGCATTTCGGCATCGAGCAGTCTGAGAAAATTTGTGACCTCAGATTTTCTCAGACTGCTTAAGGGAAGTCACCAATACAATAAATAGCTCTGTGGCGTCCAGAACACATCGCTTCCATCCCACACTCTTGGGATTCGAAACCATGTTAGGTGGGTTGTCTCATGTCTTTAGCACCCAGTTATAGGGAGTATTAAAGCATGAGAATAACAAGGTCTTTTGATTAGGACCCAAATACTTAAGACTGTCAAAAATCGACGACTCTGGTAATTCTGAGGCATGGCAGGATCCACTGAGAGATTTGGGATGTTATCGGGAATTCTTTTTGTCTTATGTGCGATCGTGAATGGCTCGGTTCTGCCTCGAGCTAGCGATCCCTGTGCGGCCATAGGTGGACAGAAATGGGTTGCTCCTGGAGCTGTCAGAGATTGTTACAAGGCGGTCAAGGTCAATGAGACTCTAAAAAATAATGTTCGTCATTTTAATGAGTTTCCTCTTGCTTTAAGTGACACTTTGGTTGGTAGATTCTCGACGTTGTCAGCAGAACGTTGAATTTCCATACTTCTGTCAATTACGAAATTCAAGCGCCCCCGCCATTTGACAAGGACGTCCACGAGGACCTTTTTAAGGATTTGGATAGGATTAGGGCGATGAATTATGCTAGTGATTATGACCTGCACGTTGATCTTTCCCGAACTCTCAAGAGACTAGACGATGGGCACTGCGTCTGGATCAACAGTTGCTATGTGAGTACCAACTCAGCCACTTTTCGGAGATTGCTCATTCGTCATCTTGAACTATAGGACAGTATGTCTACTCTATCTGACTTTGAGATTGACTCTGAAAGAAATCAGGTTTTTTCACCAATTATCTTCCTACGCCCTTGGTTCTACTGTCCGACTCTTCTGGAAAGCAAGCAGTCCACATTGCACCTGAAGCGTTCGCAGTCGCCTCTGCCGAGTTCCCTGATCAGATTGATTTCTGGCAAGATGCTCTACCAGGAGATTTGAAAGGCCAGCTTGAATCTGTGTGTGATCTTTTTTTGTTTGACTTGTCCTCGTTCGACCTTGCCACAAGCTCTCTGGTGCAAAAGTTCTTACGATTAATGGACAAAATCCCAATGTCGCGGTTGATGCCAATGCTCTCATTACTGGCAGCTTCCAGGGAATTGGTACCCGCCAAAATTCGTGCGTTATGCAGTGGATGATCTATTTGGTGAATTGAAGAATACTCTAGATTTTTCGCCAGTTACATGGCCTCGGGATCTACGTGGACCTACATTTTGGGAAACTTCGCCCAGCAGGCACTGCCGCTCAGTGATCAAGTTACTCTCGAGGTTCAACTAGTCGGAAGCTCTCGCACGAATACAATCACTGTAAAATCCAATCTGATAATAGCAAAAAACATAACTCATGATATGGAAAGCTGCCATACAGGTCTCGAATCTTCGGGCCTATTGACTTTACCGATGTTACGACTTTCTTTGATAGCCACTGCCTCGCTCAACTGGGCACAAATGGAGTTGATCTCAATGCTCCGGAATCTCAGGAAGTTTCCCTTCAAGAAAGACCGGTGGCTCGATTTCAACAGAAGCCGGCCCTCTCTTCCCCAGATATGCCCAAGGAACCAATCAACGTCATGCTCGATACTTCACCTCTAAGTGATGTCCTCCTTCCTCCACACTTAACACCTACGTCCCCAGTCAATGGCAGTAGAAATGCTGCACAGTTTTTCCTGTTGGACGACAATAAGACAGGAGTTTTGGCATTGGGTAGTTTTGATGATCCAGATTTTGACTCATTCCTGGACAGTTTACTGACTGGTTTGATCACCCTGAAGTCTTTGGGTGCAAACCAACTTGTGGTGGATGTGGTATGTTTCCCCCTTTGCCCTTGGAGTTAAAATGATGCATCACGGGTCGCTCTAGTCGAACAACGGAGGTGGTTTTGTCTGCGCCGCTCATGTGAGCATTCTTTTCACTACTCGACCCTCTGTAAGTGAGATTGACAGAAACACAATAGTATTTGCACCGAATCGTGCGTTTTGTTGGTTTTTCCAACCACCAAGCTGTTCACAATGAAGTTAGATTTCAGGGCCAAAGTCTACCACTGTTCCTCAGGCTGGTTTAAACACCACAGCTCGTGATGGAATCCTCGCTCGAGAGATCGTGCAACAGCTTGTCGATCACCCAGATCTCGACCCCGACCTTCAGTTACTCTACAACCCCCAAGGATGGAGAGATGAGAACGACATGTTCTTCCCTGCAGATGATAACTGGTTGCTTCCACCAGTCCAAAAGACAATAAATGGTCATCTGGATGCTTTCAGTCAGCAGTGAGTCTCCTTTATGTTTGGGCCGACCCGGGTGCTCAATGTCCTTGTAGGCTAGGCGAGGAATGTCAACCTGAAGCATTCACCTCACCTACTCCAGACGAGGTATTGTTCGACCCTGAAAAGGTCGTCATCATTGGCAATGGAAGGTGTGCGAGCTCGTGCTCGTTATTTAGTGTGCGTATAGCATATTTGCGTGCCCGCGCGACTTTTCTGGATGAGTACATTTAGGTAACGATGGCAAAGGAGGAAGGGGTCAAGACCATTGTATATGGAGGCAGGAATGGCGTACAGCAACAGTACTGTGGTACGGTCGGCGGCCAATCCACAGATTTTTCAACTATCGATACAGAGATCAAGGTAAGATTCATGAGTTCAAACCGCAGGATTGAAATATGCTCATGTCTTGTCAAGACGACACGGCTCAAGAACGATCCCCTCGCTCCACCTGACCTGTGAATATTTTTTTTCAATTCCTTTTCCCGTTGGCTGACTGATTGGCAGTCTTGTTAATGGTGTACAAGGAATTACATGGAGACTTGCTTTTGGTATCAATGATCCTACACAGCCCGAAGGTTGGCTGTTTCCCGGAACATGCTCTGAGTTTATCACTGACGGTTTTTTCAGAGTGGCAAGATCGTCCAGCCGATATCAACTTACCACTTACCGCAGAAATGTAAATTGATGATTTTCATCATGTGATCGACATTAATTTTCTGTTACAGAGTAAATAATCCAGTCGCAATCTGGGAAGCAGTCGTCAAGGAAGTATTTTCGTAAATTATGTATGATACCAGGAGATAGGTATCGTGGTTTCCAAGTGCATTCCGTATTTGTTGTAATCCCTGCCCTGATGTACCTGGGACTTTGTTCCACTGTGGAAGTGATAAAATTACCCACTGCCGAATATGGATACTGGATCCCACCGGCCAGTTCTTTTTCCGAAAAGGGTCATCATCACGCAATTTTTTTTATCTATACAATGTAGAAGCACCTCTCATCTTCTGTCTACTATTGCAATCTATGGGGTATACTCTCTGTGTCCTCGGTGTGCTCTTCAGGTTCTCCGAATCTCGGCAATGCCAATTCTGAAACACCGTATGTTAGGATGTGGTACCATGGGCATCGCCATCACCTGTGGCATGCTTGAATCCCTTGATACTGCCAAACGGGCCCTCTCCAACGGTGCTCCAAAATGGGAGGTACACACGCCGGGTACTCTTACGCCTTCCGGCACACCAGATCCTTCAATGCCCTCACGTTTCCTTGCCTGTGTGAAACGTGAGTCAAGTGCACGAGGGCTTGTCAACCTATTTGCGACGACTGGGAGCGATAAAGTTGAAGTTTATGCCTCAAGAAACGTTCAGGCTGTCACCCAATCAAGTGTTGTACTCCTCTGGTAGATGCAGTTCACATTATAGATGAAGAGACATTCAATCAAAAGAAATTCTTATTTTCTCACCCCAGTTGCAAACCTCAGCTGGCACAAAGTATTTTAAGCGAGGAGGGAATGGCCGAAGCACTTGAAGGAAAACTTCTCATCAGTATCCTCGCTGGTGTTACCATCCGTCAGCTTACAAGCTGGGTTTTACCCTCGACTCGAGTCGTTCGAGCTATGCCCAATACCCCATGCAAAGTATGTCATCCTTCATCTCTTTCCACGCATATGCAAAATCAAAAAAGCTAACCCCCTCTTCCCGATCACGCTCACTTTTGATATCTATTTCATGATTTTTTTTTTTTTGCATTTATTAATTCCACAGATTCGTGAGGGCATGACCGTCATATCGACTCTCCCACCCTCCCCACACCACGAGACCGATAACAACATCATCCTCAACATATTTTCTTCCATCGGTCGATGTCGTTTTCTGGACGAAAAACACTTTGATGCGTGTACGGCTTTGGCGGGTTCTGGTCCTGCGTTTGTATGCACCTTTTTGGAAGCGATGGCGGATGGTGGCGTGATGATGGGGCTGCCCAGAATGGAGGCTTTGGAACTTGCTGCTCAAAGTGAGGTGTCACTGCTCCTTTTTTTTTGAGTTAGAAAAAGCTCCTGAATACTGGTTACTAACGTTGGTGATAGCATTCCAGGGTGCGGCTCGAATGGTACTGCAGGGAAATATTCACCCGGCACAGATTAAAGATGCAGTCAGCAGTACGTTCTCTCTCCAATCTCAAGCGACATCATCTATCTCAAAAACTTTATCTTGCAATATTAGCCCCAGGAGGATCTACCATTGCTGGACTTTTAGCCTTGGAAGACGGTCGCGTGCGATCCACGATCGCTCGTAGCATTCAAGTCGCTACAGAACGCGCCAGTGAATTGGGCCAACCCACAACAAAAGAAAAATTGAATTGAAAAAGTGACATCTCAGGTTTGCATGGAGAGACAATATATATATATGTTATAACTATCATACAACTAGAGAGAGAGAAAGAAAAAAGAATCTTTTGTCACCCTCAGACACTTGCCATTTCCTTCTCTTTTCCAACATCGAAGGAAATAAGCAGAGTACAGGGGACTTTTAAGTCAAATCGTCACTTTAGCTCCCGTAAAATGAGAACGCCCGCGTAAGTTGTGTCAACGTCGTTCAGAGTGTTGAGGAGCATAGATTAGACATGAATGAAAAATGAAAGAGGATATCTAAATCCAAATTAATCGTTCCGAGTTCCCTAATTCCATCAATTACAGACAAGTAGGTAAAAACCAAAAAAAATACCGTCCTGAGTGTCTTGGTAAACATCACCATCCTCACAAAAATTACAGTCAAGCACACAAGTCTCATCAATTTACAATTCTGCAAAGAAACGGACAATTGAATACCATGAGAGCAGAAAAGAAAACACGGGACTTACACACACAATTAACACTCCAACAAAAACGAATGTTACTCAACTCTGCAGGGTTTAAACCTCTTCATACTTGGCCACAGTCACATAAAGCAGCAACTGCAACAAGTCACCAGATAAAATCAAAAAGGTTCAAAGCACGAGATTGATTACTTTATCTTGCTCATATGAAATGAGCATCCATCTGTGGGTAGGTATGAAAAGCAGATAGATGCCAAAGTGAAAAGAGCGAATAAAGTAAGAGAGAGAGGGGCCATGCAGGAGCATCAAGAGAGTGTGATTAGAGATAGATAGAATACATGTGAAAAGAGGAAAGAAAAAACTTTGAACATGAGCCAAAGAGTTCAACACAACGAACAAAAAGCGAAAGGACACACCAGCCAAAAAACAAATCACCGATCTACAAAAAGAGAGTCCGCCCATCAGCGTCACGATCAACGGGTAAAAAAAGACACATCTACAAAACTCACAAAATTCGTGCGTCTCGTCCGTCCTCTTGACCGTTTGCTGTCGTCGTGGAAGAAAACACACGTCAGCTCGTGACATGACGTGATGGAAAGCTGGCACCAATCACAACCAAACATAACACACATACCTTCCAAGCTTCCTCAAAATCAATCGGAAGAATGATATATCTATTTTTTCGGACAGCTAAAAGCAAAACAACATGTCAAAGCGAAATTCCTCGTTTAAAAAGGTTCATCGCTTACCCTGAAGACCAGCCGCTTGGGCTATCGATGCAATTTCTGCTGACGAGAGGCGATCTGGTCGGGAGACATCTTTTAATTCCCGTCAGCACAAGCCGCTTTCTTTTAGAAAAAAGCAAGGTTTAGACACACAGTCTTCGAGGTCAACGTCAGGACCAAGGTTCATCTTGCTAGTAACAGTCTGGAAAATCAGTCGCTTCTCTCGTCTGGCCGGTAGAGGAAATTCAATCTTTCGGTCAAGGCGACCAGGTCGGAGAAGAGCAGGATCGAGGGTATCCGCACGATTCGTAGCCATGATAACCTTGTGTGAGTATGGATGATGACTCAAGAACGAATGAAACGCGGGAAAAAAAAACCAACTTTAACATTGCTCCCCTGATCAAAACCGTCCATCTGGTTCAACAACTCAAGAAGAATACGCTGAACTTCACGATCAGCACCCGTCTGCGCATCGAACCGCTTCGTCGCAATAGCGTCAATCTCGTCAATGAAAATAATCGCAGGCGCATTCTCTCGCGCCAGTCGGAAAACGTCTCGAACCATACGAGGCCCTTCGCCTAGATACTTTTGAACGAATTCACTGCCAACGACGCGAATGAAAGACGCAGTCGTATGATGTGCGACGGCTTTGACTAGCATCGTTTTTCCAGTGCCTGTTTGAAAAAAAAAACAAATTATCTGTCAAGAATCATAAGAAAAAATGGGAAACATACCGGGAGGACCATAAAGCAAAACACCTCTCGGCGGATCGATCCCAATCTTCTTATACAAATCAAAATGGGTCAACGGCAACTCAACCGCCTCTCTAATCTCCTGCTTCTGCAAATCCATACCCCCCACATCCGAATACGATACATCCGGTTTCTCCTCTTGTCCCAGCATCGCAATAGACGAATCCGCCTCAGGCGGTAAGATATCCACAAGCGCATTCGAATGGCGGTGCAAGGCCACCGAAGACGACGGTTTCAAAAGCTCACGGTCCAACGTGGACAGAATCCGAACGACATAGTTGGAACCCGTCGTCGAACCGACAATCCCCGTGTGTTGGTCGATCGGCTCGAGGAACTGTCCAATGACGAGCGGCACGGATTGGATGCGCTTCACTTCTTCTTGCGCACGGATGAGCTTGCGTTTCAGGTTGGCTTGTTCGTCTTTGATGTAGGATTCTTGGATGTCCAGCATGTCGAGGTGACGCGCGAGTTTTTGGTACTTGATGTAAAAGTCTTCCTCTTGGAGTTGCTGATAGAGTGCTGTTTTCTCGCTCACGACCGACTCGAATGTCGGTTCCTGTAGATTGATATCAATACCACATAGACAATGACAAGGGTGAGAGACGTACATTGCGTTGTATCTCGACACCGACCGGGTCCATGGGGGGCAGAGTAAGCCAGTGAGTGACGCGTCCCATCAGGTACTGCGTGGGAAAAGTATAATAAATCGAATTTCCAGCGCGCGTAACCTATGGCTCATACTGTAGCTTCGCTCGACCAGCCCTCCAACTACAAGGACTCCCAAGCACGCCTCGACAGAGGGAGACAGGCTGAGCTGTTGTCCAAGTCAACGACTCTCTACGTACGCTTGTATTTTTTGACCAGACAGGGACTCTGAAAGTGGGGACAGATTGGAAATTTGAGCTTTTATACTACTGAGGAACAGATCTATGAATTGTTCTCGAAATGCGCCAACTCGGAGGACGGCGGAGGGATCAAGCGAGTGATCATGGGCCTCGACAGAAACTCTCGGTGCGCCCGTCTTGTCCGCTGACAAGGAATTTGACGAGAAGAAGACGACACAGGACACCGTGTGGATTTTGTTTCGTGGAGTATTATACCCACGCCGAAGCACTGGCATCCATGAGATTTGTCAGTGGCACAAAACTCGACGAGCGCATCATCCGCTGCGACCTCGACCTCGGCTACAAAGAAGGCCGACAATTCGGCCGCGGAAAAAGTGGGGGTCAGGTCCGCGACGAACATCGACAAGACTATGATCCTGGCCGCGGCGGTTGGGGCGCCCAGGCTCAACGGCTGGAAATTGAGAGACGAAGAGAAGTCGAAGAGCGGTATGCGGATGCTCAGGACGGGCCCGGGGCTGTCGCTGGTGGCGGTGATGATTGGAAAGACCAGGGCTATGAGAATACGCGGAAGCGTGGCCGTTCGCCTGACGACGAGGAGGAGAGCGCACGGCTGGTGAGCAATGTTCTCTGAGAATCTAGATGTGTTGCTCAGCGTATGCCACAGATACAGCGGGCACGGATGGAGGACGATATAGACAACGACCGTATGTAGTTTAATATATGACACTAAACGATGATTTTGGCCGTGATGGGGACCTCTTCACCGTAGACTGGAAGGTAGGACGCATGCAGTTTCCTGACGAAACGGTGCGCCTCGGTGACTGAAGCGAGGGTGACCAAGAACTTGGCCGTTAAAGAAAACGTTCTGGGAGGTCTGGACCACGTCAGCCACGGAGAGACGTCGGTGGATGTAAAAAGCTCACAGAGGAAGTCTTACAATCCGTGGAACGCCTTTCTCGGAGTGCACGATCTGGAAACGGGCCAGCATAGCTGCCAGGCGTTCTTCCGATGTGCGTGCAGGCAGTCCTCCGAGGACGACGGTCCTTTCATCGCCCGTGATCCCGGCGCAGGGCCCGTGCCCGTCCAGGACACCCCTGCGCGCGGCGTCGAAGCGGCCACGCTGCCCTCTGGTTCTCGCATGGTGACCGATAGAGTCGTCGTATGGAGATGCGGACAGCGGGATAGCAGAGATGGTGAGATTCCTGAACGCACGAAGGTTGTCTCGCACGTAATCGGGGGAGCTGAGGGTGAGGACAGCACGCTCTGCGGGTCTGAAATACTCATAATCTATGGCGACTGGGAGAGATATGGACCCGAAGAAAAGCAGGGAGACGGACGCACTGTCGACGACGCCCTTTGCGCCGACCTTGTTGACGGCTCGCAGGATGTCGCGGGGGGTGGCAGTTCGAGGGACGTTCTGCAGGAGTATCTGGCCCGGTTTCCTGAGGACATCTGCATTTTGTCAGTCCACAGGGCAGAAAAAGAACAGACGACGTGCTTTTGTTGAGAAACATGGGTGTCACGCCGTGTGACGGGGCAGCATGTCCTCTCGCGAAGAGCATCGCAGGGACGACAAGGAGCGAGGGCGTGGCGAGCGCGACAGAGAGCATCGTCCTCGCAGTGAGAGACACAGAGAGGAGCCCAGGCGAAGAAGATCCAGTCGCTCTCGCAGTCCCCGGGACCGTCGACGGGCGGACAGACGAGACCACCGCAGAGACAGCGAGCGGCACCGTGAACGAGACAGAGGGAAGCGGGAGGAGAAGAAAAAAGACGAAAAACCGCCAGCACAGACAGACGAGCCGGAGGAGGGAGAGGAGGTCGAGGCCACCAGCGAGCTCAGCCAGGCCATGATGACCGCGATGGGCATGGCTGCCTTTGCCTCCACCAAGGTCTGCCCCGCACACAACCCTCCATGCTGTTTGCAGACCTTTTTTCCAGGGCCAACACGTCGCCGGCAACCAGGACGGCGCCGCCAACGTCAAGAAGTCCCGCACCTGGCGCCAGTACATGAACAGGTCCGTGCGTTCCATTTCCCTGTGCAGTGGCTGATGTGTGTGCAGACGGGGAGGCTTCAATAGACCACTCGACAAAATCAGATAGACAAATACAACATTATACTCTCAGAATCCGTGAATCTTTATAGACGACCTCTCTATCCCGTGCTCAACCAGAAAATTGGACACATTTGTGCGCTGGTCGCCCTGCAGCTGGATCACCGTCCCCATCGCTTCATCGTTGATGATCGTCCCGTTGCATGCAAAGTCCTGCGGACGACTTCAGTCTCTCGTCATCTCACAGACCTGTCCCTACCTTCTTGAACGCCTGGAGCAGCTTCTTGTGATTGTATTCTGAGCACTGCATCAACATTGCCCACGGCCCATAAAATACACACACACCCTTCTGCAAGCCCTGCAACGTCGTCAGTGTCTTGCGTCCATTGCGTTGCTGGATCCGGATGTGAAGGTGATGAGACTGCGATCCGACGTCCTGACTACTAGCAAGAGGATCACCCCCGTTTGCGAAAGGATCTCCACGACAGCACATCAGCCCGCATGGCACATGAGAAAACACAGCAAGTACCTGTCGATGCAAAGCTCATGCGAAGAGGCGACAAGGAATTCCTGAAGGAGAGAAAGAGAGAGAACGAGCCCAGGTAACAAGCCTGCTGTCATCATTAGGTAAGCGCACAGCTTGTCTCGGCTGCCGCTCTTTTTCCTGCCGATTTTAATGCCACCCGCCCAAAAGCCCAAAAGTCCTCCTACTTTCCGCTATTTCCCACCCAACAGAGGTACAGACAAGTCCCTTTGTGCTTGCTTCAATTGCTCATTCTCCCCCAGCGAAACAACTGAAAAAGGCATGGGTCCAGACAGCCAAGATCAAGAGCAAGTGGAAGGCGCAAAAGCGCAGAGAGGCTGTTCTGTCGTCGCATTCCGGACTTGATGCTGATGATGAACTTGAGTTGGCCAATCAAAGTGACTCTGAAATCACCGCCAAAAACAAATCCCATCCACCAGAAAAAAAAACAAAGCATGCCGAGGGCAATGCCAGCGTCGCAAACAAAGAACAAAATCAGTCACTGCGTGATCTTTTCCGAAGAGCTTATTCAAAGGATTCCTTGCACACGTACAAATCACATCCCTTGAAGAAGAGAAGGGGTGGACAACAACAACAAGGCAGTAGGAAAGGCAATGCCGCTTCGACAACGAGGGGGCAGCCTAATATGAAACTCAGGATGCATGCCATCTTGGAGAAGATTAAACAGGATTATTCTGTTGCTGCGAGCTAAACTGTCGTAGACATGCTTCATCAGACTTTGGAAGTTGTAGACAATCTTTCTTGACCTCTGTCATTAAACATCATTCAAGTTCTTGGTCTCTTGATCAGCCACCGACCGACTCACAACTACTTGGACTGGTTATTCTCCTTATTCTCATCCACTATTATCGCATCCGATGCTGGTCCCATCAGCCCTGACCTGACGAACCTCTGCTCTAGACTACCACCAAACAGCGGACGAGGTGTACCAGGCCCAATCGTTGGACCCATAGACTGATGCAGAGTCGACGACGAAAAAGAGGTAGGACTAGACACGGTAGTGCCATGGTAAGATGCACCTTTATGATACTCTCTGTTCAACCCAGTCACGGCGCTGATTGCTTGAGGACGATCGCTTAAATGTCCAGGCCTAGGATCATCCATTTCATCGACTAAACCCAAGGCTCTCGTCTCAAACGGCTGTAAATGGGCATCACTCATAGACCCCGCCGCCACCAAGGCTAACGGCGAGGGTGGAGGGCTGACCGATTGCGAGCGTCGAGCATCTTGATGTAGGAAAGGTAAAGGCGAGAACAGAGGCGTTGCAGGTGCCGATTGACGCGCTGGTCCGAGCAGAGTCGCACCTCGCCCGAAAGCGTCTTTTTCCTGCTGTTCTGTGAGCGGTGGGAACGCATCATGGGTAGAGGTGACGAGGGTCGATCTTTCAACAGCACGGAGGTATTTTCCGACGCAGTTGTAATGAGCTTTGGGGTTGACGCAGAGTTCGCAGAGGCGTTGGACAGAGAAAGGAGTTCTGAGAGGAGGGTCCCATAGTAGTGAGAAGGGGCAAAAAAAAAAATGAACATACGAATCGAAACTATCCAACTGTTCAAAGATGTACTTTTTGGCTTCGTACGCTTCCTCGGGTTGCATGAAATTGGGAGGTTTTTCGTTGAGATGGACACGAAGCGCTTTGTGAGGCGGGAAGGGTGCGAATCGAAGACCTCCATTCTGGGTTGCGACTGGATTGAAATAAGGAGGTCGGTAAGTCGGTCTCGTCGTCCCCAAGAAGAACTTGATGTTCTAAAGAGGGAGAATATTTCAGTAACGAGCGACCTTGATAAGAAAAAAAAAAATTTTTTTTTCGAAACAGACTTCGTGAATTTTATGTTTCACGGCATCGCGTATGACAGACCATTCAACCCTACATTAGTCAAATTAAAAAAAAAAGAAAAGAAAAGGTCACTGTGGCCCAGAGGAAGAACAAACTCGACTGTGTCAGTTGAGGCTATTTTCTCAAGTAGGACCTGATGTTCTGTGTTTGTGATGAGATGCGAGTTGCAAGGGAAATTTGATTTACCTGGTTTCCATTTGAATGTGTTGGAAGTCATGAGAAAAGTATCCTGGGAAACGTTTCCATCTTTCTTCAAGTGACTGTATCACTGGTTTGGGCGTATGTCGATGCCCGGATATACGCAACTCGACGATCATACTCTCCAGCCTCCACGCCAGCATCTTCCTCCTCCTCCTCCTCCTCCTCCCTTGTCGTCTTCGTCCTCACGAGCGATGCGTTTATTCACCAGGAAGCCATCTGTTTTCTCGACTAGGCGGAGGCGGCTCATATGGTCCTATGCCCCGGACTGGTGGGTTTGTATCCGAGAAGGAGATTCAATCCATTTACTCACGATCGCCTTGTCTCCTCGAGAAGGGTAATAACCATTCTTCTGGCGTGAGTGTTTTTGATATCAAATTTCACCAGGTCATTGTTGAAGATTTGCCCTTCAGTGCCGTTTTTTTCTCGCTAGATCAGGTTGAAGGTTATCGAAGAGTCTTTTCCTTAGAGGACCCGTCGTATGTTTCTTTTCCTTCCGTCCTCCGTTATCGCTCACCACAACGTCCCTTTCCGCAGTATACGCCATCCGTATGTGTCATGTTCCCGCCACCCTCTCCCATTCGTTCCTCTAGCTTGGTATATTCACCTTGGATTGTAATATAGGTATGCAGAGCATGAGCGCATTCCGGTATCGTATCCACTTTCAGTCTCCCTTTCTACCTACTCATCGTAAATCGTTCATGTTAGAACGTCGCATTATATTTCATCTGCTTCTTTACTCCGGTCCTCCTTCAACCCGTCGTCAATTGCATCACTGTCCGCTCGTGGTGGGATTTTCATAACTGTGGGTGTGAAAATGAATTGCTTGGATGTTTTGGCACACAAACTGATGTTGACGGACCTCGGGGTTTTTATTAAAAATTTTTTTCTTCACCAGCAACATTAGGCTGTACGTTTTTTTTTCACCTTCATGGCCGTTTGTGTTGGCTTATCTCTTGTTCTCACCAGTAATATTTGCGTTGTCTCTGACTGGCACAGTGACGCAATTTGTGAAGATCACGGTGGGACGACCTCGTCCTGGTAAGTCAACAACAACCTAGTTCGTCGCCTTTTGAATTGCGGAATTCGTCTAGATTTTCTTGACCGTTGTAGACCTCCCGCTGATGCCACTGACCCTCAATATGCTGCCACCAGCTGGACGATATGTACTCAGACAGATAATTGGATGATGAGAGATGGTTTTCGCAGCTTTTTCTCAGGACATTCCAGCCGTAAGTAGACTGTTTCGTTCTTACAAAGAAGTTGATCGTGACCTATGGCAGTATCATTTGCTGGGCTCGGCTTCTTCTCCTTTTATCTTGCCGGAAAAGTGCACTTGTTTGATACGCGTGGACGGACGGTTTGTCTATCGACATTCTTTTACCTATGACAACTTTCGAATTTTTTTAGGGAAAAGGATGGCTGACGCTTGGCCCTTTTGCAGCTGCCTCTTTGGTAGCTATTTCTAGGACCATGGATTATCGTCGTAAGCGGTGGTCTTTTTTTCCCCAAGAAGTCGCTGACATGAGAGAATGAGAGACCATTGGCAAGACGTACTCGTTGGCTCCGTGATCGGCACCGTCTTTGCGTTTTTCTCGTACCGACAGTACTATCCATCTCTTGGGTCTGAGTATTCGCATCGGCCGTACTCTCCCCGCATTCAGATAGAAGATGAGGAAAGGCTAGAGACGCATGACGATCCTTTTGAGGGTGGTGGTGGTGGTCATACGGCTGAGGACCACCACCACCACCATCACCACCACGATGTCGTTGACGATGAGGAATATGAATTGGAAGGAACTGTACTTCGTCCTCACCCTCCCGAATCGCTCGAGGAGATGTGGAAAGATGATGAACATGCTCCTCCTGTTCGAGAGCGTTCTGTACGTTTTGAACAGCAGGACGGTGGATTGTTTCTGAGGGCTTCTGATGGTACGTCTGCGTTACGAATGGCACGGTCGGATTCGCCCCAAATTCGTCCTCCGGACCATGCCTATCATGGGGCGGAAGATCTTCGTTGAGCTTTTATGGAGGTTTTTTTGTGTCACCCTGGTTTGGTTCTCGTCCAGAGTCGGGGAAAAAGTTGGATTTGGGCAGATGGGTGACTCTTATTGTTGAATGAGGATATTTGTAGGCGATGAGTGCGAGTCTAAGCGGCAAAAAGGAGAACTTCTTTTCAGCCCACGAGGACTGGTTTTTTTTCCCCCATCTGTATGACCACAAAAAATGTGATGTGATGTGGTCTGTATCTGTGACTAGGTAACCTTCATGAAGACTAAGAAACTATTTTTGGTTCTGTTGTTACACAAATTCCATTTGGACCTGGTATTTTTTTTTCTGAGAGTCGGAAGATGTACTGCAAAGCAGGATTTCTCAGACTCGAGGGCTCATGGTAAGCCTGTGGGTAGAGGCTATAGGTAGCATTTCTTACAATCTGCGATTTTTGGATATCGGATGTGGATGTTGTTTGTTTGTGGAATTCTATGTTTCCTTTTTGAATTACATCCTCATCTTTCCCCCCCCCCCCAAAAAAAAAAAAAAAAATGGCCTTTTTTTTTCTTTTTTTTTGGCTCTCGCCCTTTCTCTTTTTTTTTTTTGTGTGTATTATAATTATTGTGTGGGTTGTGTGTTTTGTGTGGTGTGGGGGGGGGGGGGGGGGGGGGGGGGGGGGGGGGGACGTACTTGGGGTAAATACGAAATAGGCAGC
>Ga0153986_1000155_pt1 | contig 21974 bp, 39 predicted proteins | sample TSGA070MetaG_FD_104724 | JGI IMG/M metagenome (GOLD analysis project Ga0153986, IMG submission 104724) | Attine ant fungus gardens microbial communities from Georgia, USA - TSGA070 MetaG | ecosystem: Host-associated > Fungi > Mycelium > Unclassified | place: USA: Georgia, Alexander Wildlife... | reverse complement strand
TAAACTGGAAAAAACACAATTTGTGGTTATCCTTGAATATTAACTTGGCCTACAAATGTAAAAGAATTTAGTGCTGTGACATTTTTCCCCACAGCTACTAAGTCCTTGTTCGTTGGTCTTTGGATCTTTATCTCCGGTCTCTGGATCTTTATATCTGGTCTCTAGACCTTTATCTTGTTCTTTAGTCTTTTTGTCCTTTGATCATTTTTGTGGTCAAGACGGGTTCGAACATCCAACCTGATCACATCAATCACTTGTGACTTTCTATGCTCAAGCCTTACGTCCAACTCAGCCATCTCGCCGTCGCAAGATTATCAACTTTTTATTATAACACACCTTTTTCATTAATCTCAAACTACCAATATCTCTTCTTCCAAGCTTGTTTGAGGTCACCCTGTCATACAAAGACCCATAGTCTCGTGTAATTTATATTTCTGACTGGCAACTTCCCATGTTCTGGTGGCAGACTTACAGTGGACTTGCCATTGATCCTAGTTACAAGTTGATCGTTGTTTGAGAAATCTCAATCCACCCTTCAGATCCAAAGTGCTCGCCAATGATTACTTAAGGGCCTTCTTGAGTATCGTGAGGCCAGTTGGGACAAGAGCATATAAACTATAGTGTTTAACTAGGGCAGCTGAAATTAACAAATGATCACAATTAGAGTTGGTGTTGCTAACAATCAACCGATTCTCGCCTCGCTTGTAGGATGTCTGCGCGTACGTTTTTATGGTATGTGAACACACAATGACTGATAACCCCCTACTTTAGCCTCGAATAGAAAATCCACGAAGAAGCAGATTGTGAGTCTTCAGGTATTCAACTCATTTTCTTGGATTTGATGGCTTTTCACACAGAAAGTGCCCAAGCGGGTGAGTATCCGTTGTTTTTGCTCAATTTGGATTCCTCAATCAGCCTGGACAGTATGGACCAGAGTTCTCTGTTGATGATACCTGGGCTCAGCTGTCGCGCAATATACGTGAAATTCAGCATAATAATGCCCAGAATCTATCGTTTGAAGAAAATCACCGATATGGATATAACATGGTTCTTAATAGACAAGGCACCGTTTTGTACAACGGACTGAAGGACCTTGTTGAAGAACATTTGAAAGAGCTTGCAGATTTTGATATATTCCCAACGTTCCCTGTCAGCGAGGAGAAGCAAACACACGAGGGAGAGGTGCTATTAAAGGCACTGCGGAAGGTGTGGGATGATCATATGAGTAGTATGACGAAAATTGGTCAGATCTTGAAGTACATGGTAAGCCATATATTGCCTATAATGTTGAAAGAGGCGTGAATTTCTGTAGGACCGCGTATTTGTGAAGCCAAATAATCTAATGGAAACGTGGGACCTTGGCCTCGATCTCTTTATTAAAAACATTATCCAGCGAGATCAGATCCAGGTTGTCCTGATCACAGTCATTCTAAACCAAGTTCGCTATGAACGAGAAGGCTATCCAGTGAACCAAGCTGCTATCCAAAGCTGCGTGGATGTATTATTACGACTCCGGATCGATGGGGACACTATCTACAAGCGCGAACTTGAACCGGTTCTTCTGGAACAGACTGCAGTGTTTTATCAAGAAGAAGGAAAGACTTTGGTTCAATCTTGTGATGTGTCGGATTTTCTAATGAAGGTTGGTTGGCTGTTTATTCCTTTCGGAAGAGATTCACTACTTCATTGAACAGGTGGAACGACGTTTTCAGGAGGAGGATCAGCGTGCTCATCATTATCTGGCCTCTCATACTGCACCGGCTATCAAACAAATTCTTAAGACTCATCTCCTTGCGCCCCATCTTTCCGAAGTCATTTCTATGCCGGGATCGGGTCTTGACGTTATGATTGACAGTGGCAAAATCAGTGAACTGGAACGATTATATAGTTTATATGCTCTTGTCCCAACTGGCCTCACGATACTCAAGAAGGCCCTTAAGGAATCATTAGCGAGCAGGGGAAAGGTGATCAATGAGTATACCATAGGATCAGATGGAGCAGAACAAGACGAGTCAGATCCAAAAGGGAAAGGCAAGGCGAAGGTCCCCGGGAATTCTTTGATACCTGCCACAGAGTGGGTGCAGAGGGTATTAGAACTCAAGGATCTGTTTGATCACATCTGGCAAAATGCTTTCAAAAGTGACCGTGATGTTGAAGTTGCCATCAACGAAGTAAGTTGCTACTTGATTTTTACTTTCGTCTGTTTATTTTTTACAGGCTTTTGGATCCTTCATAAACCTCAACGACAGATGTTCTGAATTCCTTTCGCTCTTCATCGACGATCACCTCAGGCGAGGTCTGAAAGGAGTATGTGACATTATTCAAAAGGCTCTTATCTACTTATATTCTATCCAGAAATCCGAAGTTGAAATAACTGCAGTCCTAGACAAGACCATCACAGTCTTCCGATATGTGACCGAGAAGGATGTATTCGAACGATATTACAAGGGCCATCTTTCGAAACGTCTCCTCCAGACTCGTTCAGTATCGGACGACGCTGAGCGTGAAATGATAAGCAGACTTAAAGTTGAATGCGGGTATCAGTTTACACAAAAATTAGAGGGAATGTTCAACGACATTAGATTGTCAGCAGAAGCAATGGAGGTCTATCAGACGCACCTTACCAAAACTACAGTAAGCATCCATCTCCGACTCGCCTTTGTGTTGATGCCGACTAATCGCTTGACAGCCACCTAAAGTTCCTATTAATGTCACCGTCATGACTTCGACCTATTGGCCCATGTCCCACTCTACTTTGTCTTGCAGTGTCCCGATTTTGCTAGCAAAGAGCTGCCAGTCATTCGAACAGTTTTATCTATCAAGGCATTCTGGTCGGCAACTGACTTGGCAGTATGGTTTAGGGAGTGCAGATATCCGAGCCCAATTCAAAACAAGATCTCATGATCTCAACGTTTCAACGTTCGCACTTGTGATCCTCCTGTTATTCGAAGACATCAAAGATAATGATCTCTTGTCCTACTCTGTATGTTTTTTTCTTGTATTCCTGTTTCATAAGAGAATTGACATGAGATCAGGAAATTAAAGAGGCAACCGCTATCCTTGACAGCGAACTCAAACGTCATTTACAATCTCTCGCTTGTGCCAAGTTCAAAATATTGAAGAAGCATCCGCCGGGTCGAGATATCAATGACGACGACACCTTCTCCTTCAATGCCGACTTTGCTTGTTCAATGCAAAGGATCAAAGTTGCTACTGTCTCTTCCAAAGTTGAAACAACAGAGGAGAGGAAAGAAACTCGGCACCGCATAGATGAAGAACGAAGACATCAAATCGATGTAAGAATCTGTGGCCGCTTTTCTCGTGTACAGTAAGATTTGACTCGTCTCCTGTCTCACAGGCATGCATTGTGCGCATTATGAAGGACAGGAAGCATATGACCCACACCGACCTGGTGAACGAAGTCATAAGACAGCTATTGAGCAAATTTAATCCTGAACTAATCTTGATCAAACGCAGGATCGAGAACTTGATCGAGGTTGGTTGTCCATCGCTTCACAGTTCAGCCCCAAGTTTGTTGAATGTTTTCTTCAGAGAGAATATCTGGAGCGATGCGACGATCGCAAATCTTATAATTACTTGGTTGGTGTTTCTTCTCTGATTGCTTTACCGAGCTCTTCTTTACTGTCCATAGGCTTGAACGATCATATCAATTTCTATATTTGTACCATCATAACATTACTGAAAGCTTGGCATCCCCATAGTATTGGTTGTGTAGTATTACCTAGTTGTATCATACCCACGATTATCTCTGATGTTGAAAATATATCATCGATTTTATCATATGGAAACCACGTACACCCGCCATGTTCAACAGTAGACGTGAAGTTTCGATTGTGAACGAATCAAGAAGACTACTGGTCGAAGCCTACGTACCCTGATATAGGACATCACCCAAATCTACTGTTTACAACAATTTCGAAAATGACTTTGACACTCGATCAGTAATGAAAATCATGTTTGAAAAATATGTGTCCAAATTGAAGCAGACCGCGTACTTCTTACCGGGAACAAGAAAGACCATGACTCTGTATTCGTTATATAGACATTTCAACAGACCTCTGAAAGCACTTTTGCAGGGGGACACAATGATAGTTTGTAAGCCTCGGGAACTGTGAGATGTCGCGTGGTCTGTATATTCTGATCGGGGTTAGGCGTGCATTTTTCATGATGTTCATAATTTGGATGAAGCAACCAGCAAGTGACTCAAAGAGTTATCGGGAGAATAAGAGACTACTTGGGTAGACAAAGAGATTGGGAGATGACGCGTTTGACAGAGATAGGATAAGCACCAAGGGATAGGACAAGAGAAACTTGACAGAAATAGAAGAAGAATGTACTCCGCCATTTTTTTTATCAAATGGCCAGAAAAAAAGGTGAGATCACCAAAAACAACCTCGCATACCAAGTCTGTGGGCTGCTCTTGAGTCTGTCTTCCTTTCCTTGTGGCAACCGAGATTTGATGGCCTTCGTTGGCCATCAAAATACCAGCACTATCATCGTAAGAGTCAGACTCGACTCTCTGGATAGGCAAGTCTTTGCAAAACTAATCACACCCTTGTCTCTGACTTGATAAAGCTACTCCGTGTGAGTATCCAGGTTCTCGCTCTGTGCTGAAAGTACCGAGGTTTGTACAATAGTGAGTGAAGGGTGTCCTGAGAGATAACAATCTTAATAAAACTGTTTCAGAAAATCATTTGCCAGACACTACTTGAGCCAAAACAACCTGTCAGAACAGTGCAGAAGACATAGCACCCGAACATCCTGTGCTAGAGCAAACGCAAGACTCAATTGAGGTGGAAGCTTTTGATATCATATCCAGAACCCTGAAATAAGATACATAATATCATAGCTCGTCGTGGCTGTTACTGGTGGTATAAAAGGCCTCCATTAACTCTAAGGAAATCATCAGAGAATTCGGAGGAAAAGATGAAACGATATACTCACTTCGACGCGTACGAGTTGATAATTCCAGAGGTAATACCACGTTGTACTCCACATACAAATCCCCATGTGAAGATCTCTCAAACTCGGGCATACCCTCCCCTTTCACGACCTGGACGAAGCCTTTGAAATGGAGGGATTCAGAACAAGCCTGAGACAACTCGATGAACAATTTTTCCTCACCTGGCTGAGTAACACCATTTCGAACAAGGGGCACCGCATGGCCGTCTAGATGCGTCAGGTTCCTCTCAAAGCCCAAAAGTGCCTTGACAGGAAATTATTTGCAGAACCAGACTGGGCTGATAATTTTACATACCTCATCGATTCCAATAGTTTCTCTCCAGTACAGACTTGTCTCTTTCCTACGCCAACTACCCTTATCCTTTTTGCTCCTCACCCGAACCACAATGTCGCCAGCTTCCCAGTCTGGACTCTCATCAGCTTCGCCTTCAAAAACAACTTCATGACCTTCTGGTGCGCCAGGTATGATCTCGAGGTTGAGCTCTTGATTATGCTCCACCACTTTATTGCCCTTGCAGTGAGGGCAAGTGCGTTTGATGACTTTGCCGCGCCCTTGGCACTCATTACATGTGACTTGGCTTTGAGCAAACATTCCGGGGAAAATCTGTTGCTTCACAATTTTGACGCCAGCACCATTGCACCCACTACAAGTATGGATGTCGCTGTCAGAAGCAGCCCCCGTTCCTCTGCAATGGTCGCAAAGCACATGTTTTCGTAACGCAAGCTGTGAACACGTTCAATAGGATGCTCGACCCAAGTACACGGAGACTGACATCGATGCTTGCACCGTTGTACCTGGTATATTCATATAAGTTGTCAAGTAGACAAGCAAGTAACAGTGGGATGCATACATATCTGCCAAAGGCAGCTCAAGTTCGGTGACGGACGAAGGTCCCTTGCGAGTTTGCTCGGCTCGGACTGGATGCATAAGGACAGGACATTCTCAATGTAAGCACAAGAAACCTACAGCCTCCGCCAAAGAAATTTGAGAAGATATCGAAGGGATTTTGCTGGGTCTGTCCACCCTCGTGAGCCTTCAATCCCTCCTCTCCATACCGGTCGTAAATTTGGCGTTTCTGACGAAGTATAAGACTAGCACCAGTGGCACGATGAATGGCTCCGTACTGTGGCATCAGAAAGCACCTCATACGCTAGGATACATCAGAAGGCAGGCCAGTCCGAACGGCAGCTATACTTACCATGGGCAATCTCGACAAATCTCTCTTCTGCACCGGGGTCCTTATTCTTGTCAGGGTGGAATTTCTTGCTCAGCTTCTTATACGCTTGTCGAATGTCCTTGTCAGAGGCAGACTTGTGCACTGATTGAAAGACGTCAATTATTTGGAGCCTAAGACGGTAGAAAACGCACCTCCAAGAACCTTGTAAAAGTCTGCAGCGACTACAAGAGCAGCGAAGACAAGAAGAGCAAAGACGGTGCGTCTGAACATGGCGGAAGGAGTGTCGCAAAGGAGCGAGCGAGTATAAAAATAGTTCTACTTTTACAATCATGAAATACTACGTGTCTATCACGTGCGATATAGTGTTTGTCAACGACCTTCAAACCAAACAGTCTGTGCGCCTGTCGCCCAGTCGGTCGCCGGGCACGTCGTAGTCGAAATGCTGCTCTGTCAACGTCTCTGCCGGTCCAAGAGACATATAGGGCAGAAATGCAAGGGATACTCGACTCACAGCACGTCTCCCTACCCGTTTCATAATCTCAGAGGTGTGCTGTTTCTTCCGAGCAGCAGGAACAGCTGCCGATCTGCTTTCCAGCCTTTCCCTTTGCAAGATCGCCTCTTGATGCACAGCGACTTGTCGGCGTAATTGCTGCGTCGTTGGCTGGAGAAAAGAAGCTGCAGTCGTTTCTCGCAGCCGTGCTCCCTGTGCTGGGCTTTGAGCCCATAAAGCCTTTTCGCCTCACGCCAGCCTGGTTTCCTGGATGGATCATTGATGCCGAGATCCAGGGCGTGATGAATATGAATGACGGACAAGTATGTTTTTGTGTTCCCTCTATCCGACATCCCCAGTCGGGCTGACCCTCTCTCCAGGACCGAGCTTGTGCTCAAGTATTCAATGCGTACGTCATTTCAGATCCAACCGCCCCATATACTCGCCAAACAGAAAGTTGAATGCTGCAGTTACATTCCAGGCAACTACATCACATTTGTTCTCGATTCTCTGCCCTCATATCCACCCTTCAGGCTCAGACTACAAAGTCCTCTCCACCGCGCCCTTATTCCCACCAGACGCATACTCTAGAGCCACAGTGCCTTTCACCAAAGACCTCCTTCGCCAATATGATCTCGATGTCGCCTGTATACCATACAACATATCTCCATTCTCCATCCTCGACATCGCTCGTCACCTACCACATCGGGAAGCCATTGTAGCTGACGATTTCTACTTCAACCCTTCATCACTCAGACCTACCCTCGTCTGTCTATCTCTTTCCTTTCAGTCTATCTTTCTCACGGACATATATTTCTTCTCCTTCCCCCCAGTTCGCCGCTTATCCAGTTCTCATTCCTGTCTACCTCCTGCAATACGAAATAAATTTCATCGCGAAGAACGACTACCATACCCTGGTCGTCGAAGCATATGGAATAGACGTATGTCTCTGGCTCCTTTTCTCCGTGTATGTCTCAGAATAAAAATCTAGGGCAACGCCTGGTCAGAACCTTTGACTCCAGGATACAAACCAAGGAAAGAGATCTTTCGGAAACTTGGTCAATGGCTGGGTAGTCGTGATCCATTCAGAGACTCCATCATAAACGTGGGATACTCAAAACAGTTTGTCGAACACGTTGGTTTTTCACATCCACCTCACCAAGAACGTGGTAAGGCCATTCAAGATTATCTAGAAAGGGCCATGGAGAGTAAAAGAACATCAACAATACTTGCTGCTGCCAGTGTGAATGATATGGAAAATTTGGCTCGGGATCAAAGGGTAAGAGAATTCACGAGTGAGGATAGGAAGCCGATCGTTGAGTGGTTGCAATTGGGTCTAGAGTTGATGATGATACAACGAATGCACGAGGTAATGGCCTTTCCCCAAAAACCAGTACAATCTGCGACTCAAAAGAAAAAATCTAGACCATGTCACAGGCTCATTTAATGGGGAATATCCGCGTCCATGGCTCGGCAAAAACTGGCAAAAAACCTTTGATCGATCAGACACTTCAATTCCTTTCTGACAAATCCCAGACTCTCGAAGCTCGGAGGTTACAAGTAAAACCAATGTGGGCGAAAACTGAGGAAGATTTAAACAAAGAGCTACGAGCGAAAGCTGGAACCTCCAAGTAGGTTTCACAGTAGAGGTAGTCCTACCTCAGAGATTTGATATATGACACCGCCTGATACAAGACGGCAATCATAAACTGAGTTAATCCATGATTGAGATGTGCAAATCGGAAACATTCATTGGGGCCTGCTTCCAAGACTACCAAGGCGTAGGAAGTAAATCACATATAAGGATGAGTTGTGCACCTAGAATAATCGCCAACATCATCCCGACACTCTGTGTCCGTTGAGCACTTGACCATCCAGGAGGAATACCAAAGTGCACAGCACTCGCAGAAAGCGTCGACGTCGTAGTCATACCATCTGTAGTAATAATAATAATAGATGGCGAGGGTGAGATCGTCGGTATCGCGGAGCCATGGAACCCAGTTGTTGCATGTGCATGCGGCAATATCGCTCTATAAGTGCTCGTGGCCAACCCGGATTGTACTATGCCTCCAATGGATGCTGGGATGGAGGTGTTGAATGCATATGAAGGTGTAGCGAACATTGGTGTTGACATGAGAGAATTGGGAAGAACAGTCTGGATTGTGGTTTGTGGTGTGAAGGAGGCAGAGGATTGTGATTGCACAGGCGAACTTGTATTGACAGTTACTGAAAGATTCTTAAGATGGTATAAACCAATCTTTGGTGGTTCTTTGGTACTGATGCCGTAACTGCAAAATTAAGGAATAGAGAATTAGCACATATTCTAGAGAGGACACACCTGAAAATGGTATAGACAGTTTGCAAAAAAGCAGTTCCTTCGTGAAATGTAGTCCAGAGAATTCAGCAAAACAAAGACAAGAGCACCTACCGATTTGCCAGTCAATTCCATCAACACCGGGAGGTAGTGCTCTTGGCCATGAGAAACAAGAACTGGGATTACTAGAAGCAGGGCCGATGAGGTAGTCCGAGGGTTGTAGCACGTATTCGTCAAATCTTGTATAGGTGGTTGATTTAGAACCCTCTGGTTGTCATGAAGCCAAAAATACCTACCCGAATGTCAAGGAAATCGGAACATTAATATCACAAGGTACGACCCATTGGCCACCTGATGAGCGCTTGAATTACGAGACCCTTCCCTACCAAAGGGAAGACTCACGGGCCGCATCAACGAGTCGCGCTCCAGCGATCAGGCCATACAGACGCGAAACCTACAAAACACTGGTAAGTTGGTTATTAGCTACAAGGTCTGATGGACATACGTCAGAGTAAGTACCATACAACCCGGGTGTTCCCCTATACACCAGATCAGACAACTCTCAAAATCCATCTGTAAACTGAATTACACATCAAATAACGCCAAGGACGTGTTCCCTGTGGCGCGCGCCTGGGAAGGAAGTGGTGCCATTTGTGTTCCATTGACACTGAAAGAAGTCAAGGGTATTGCCCAGTGCAAATAACTAGACGTATTGCTTTCCGTAGACGACGGCGAGAACTGTGCAACGTCATGCCAACTGATGTTTTGAGGATCTGCTACAATAGATGCATCAATAGCCCCCAGGGAGAGAGAACCGGTAAGGTTTCGAGTAAGGCTAATTCCGAACAACGGGTAATCAAGGAGACCCTGTTCGGCCAGATTAGCAAAAAATGGTTTCGCTACGGGTTTACAAAAGGAGTCAGGAACAAGAAACGTCAACTGCAGAGAGATGAACTAACAGTCATTGACATCCTGAGTAGATATCCTCGATAGTCGAGGAAAACCAAGACCCAGGATGCCGCTTTCCTGATCATTCATCGACACATTGGAGTTTGAGATAAGACCTATGGTACGTCATGCTAATACGAAGGGTAAGGTGAAATGAAGTTTACCAAATGTCTGGTTCGCCACCGTTAACCCTGCCACCTCCACCGTTTCCTTGGCCACAATGCCCGACACAACTAAGATTCGCCAAGCACCGGTGAACATCGTGTGAGCCATAAACTTTAAGCAAAACACGCACAAGTTCCATCAGCATAGCTCGAGCTGTACACCGTTGTGTTCCCATTCACGCTCTGAAAGCTTGGACTCTGGAAACCCAGCGGGTACCTGGGCTGACTTTCGCAAGCCTTCATCTCACATGCAGAAGATAGAATCCACAGATCTGACGAGCCTGTATCCACTACCACACGAAAATTGATGTCTCCAATCTCAATTGGCGCATAAAAAGACCTACCAAGGAAAAAAAATAAATAGGACTTGAGCATGATGACTGAGATGCATAGCAAGCGCGACGCACTGCCTGTCCTTTCCCTGAGAAATCGCGCTGATTCCTGCGCTCGAATTGGCAGTAAGCGACTGAGTAGCATTTACTACCACATTTCCGCTGTCCGTCCGAACCAAAAGTTTTGCCCCAACATCTCTTGCAGCGATAGGTAGTCTCAGAAGCTTGTCTCTTGGCAGTAATCTTGGCTTCGATGAAATCCTACCGACAACTTGTCCTCCACTCGTGTTTGCACTCTCTGCTACGAGAAAGAGCATAAGCCATCGAAAAATATTGCAAAGAATGAACGTTCGCGATCCCAGGTCAAAAAACATGGCTCAGTCAAGAATCTCGCTTTAGATTGTACTGCGCAAGAGCATTCGCAGTCTTCACACTCCCAAGGAATCCGCTGCGGGAGTACAAAATCCGAATAGGCACTTGTGAAGCAAGAGGAAGAGGAAGAAATGAATGTGAGGCAAGAAGGACAGGTAGGGGTCAGCAGCCAAGATGTAGTTATTTTCGGCTATGCAAGCCACTGGACTTTGTAGTTTACCCGCCCTGTGAGGTGGAATCACATGGCGTAGATCGTATCCATGGCAAGCCTTTTTCTCTGACATTCTGGACACAAGCCATCGCAAGCCATCGCATAGACCATCCAAGAGTCCACCATGCCATGTACTACATAAAATTGATACAACTATCAAAAGTAATATATCACACCCGGCCCGGATACTGACGAGCAAGAAAAAAGACACCCTAAATTAAAATCCACAGGTAACGCCAAAAAGAGTGAAAGGGTATGGGGTGGGAGAAAGGGGTGTTAACAATACAGGAGAACGAATTAAAAGGAAAAGAGGGACGTAGAGCGTGAAGCGGTTCAACCACTTTACCGCTTGACGAAAACTTTCTTCAGTAATCCCAAAACTTTCGGGACATTCAGTTGAACGTATTCTAGGTCCAACAAATGTTTGTTGTCCTTTTGCTACAGGGGAATGTCAGGACTGTTCAGATCGCAACAAAAAAGTGGGACTCAACCTTTTCCAAAAGGTCATCAATCTTGAGATCCATCTCGAGAATTGCTTTTTCGCGACCCTTATAATGTAGTGCAATGATGAAGGTTCCGGGGGTAGGTGACGTGATGTTAAAATAAATATTTGGGCGTCTGTTCAGGAGGTCCGAGCCCGCATGACTACAAATGGAGGGAGGATTCATACCTGTTATCTGGGACATTGCTCTCTACTATGATACCCTCCTTTTCCAACTGAGCATGGCTGAATCTATAGGGACCAAGGACGGTCGTCTTGACAGGCTTCTTCCCCTTTCCACCAACAGTAACGACACCAACTCCAGTCGTGCTACCTTTGTCCTTGGTTGCAGTCAAACGTACGTTTTGAAGGTAGGCTTTGTATTGCTCAAGTTGTGAGCGCATATAGTTGTTGTGGTCGCAAATCGTCTTGTAGACAGCCTCAAGTGATTTGGTCTCTGCCAAAACCTTTTCACGAAGATTTCCAAGATGAGCAAGCTCCTGCGCAACTTCCTCTTGCATAAGCTTGAATCCGTCCGATTTGTCGATAACCTTCAGCTCCTCCAGCTCCCTTAACATCTCCTTGACTTTAATACCTTTGCGCACGAGCACTGCATCTTTGGTCGTTGCCGCTCGCTCAGCAATTGCAGCAAGGTCATATGGAGAATCAAGCACAGCGTTCGGTAAAGATCGAATAAGTTGGACAAAGATAGACTTGGCCTCCATATACAGCATGTCACTGGACGATACGGAATCCATCAGTGCACTTTGGATATCCTGTATGGGCGTCTCCCATCGACTATAGAGAGGTAGCTCAATCGCTCTATTTTCTTTCCGTGGAACCTGAGTGGGAGCCACACCGAGTTCATCGGTCAAGATACGCAGATGCTGTTTCTCGTTCGGAGCCTGTGTGGGTTGTCAATCACATCAGCCTTAAAGTTTCGAGATAATTACTCACAAGCGTTTCGATGTGTTGCAAAATTAGTGAATGAGTGTTGTATAATTCGTTGAGTGTGATATTGATCATCAGATCCTTCTTGGAGAGCGCCATGTATTGATCCATCTACGGGACAGAGGTGTCAGTGATGCAAAACTCCAAAAGGCTCACTCACTTCGAGGGTGTCATAAAAGTCCCCGACTTCGCAGAGATTGTTTAGAAATTGGTTGATTCGCGCTTTGTTGTTCTCAACAAATGGATTCAATGTGATCATGTACACCTCTTTGGAATAAGAAGGTTTATTGGCAAGATTCTGCAACATTTTCGCAATCTTGAAGAGCCTCAGAAAAATTACATTGACAGGACAAAAAACACACCAACGTGAGCGTCCGTCGAGGGTGTTTTGCAGGAACACCATCGACCAGCATATATGCCTGAGGGGTGACGATTGCAGGATTGATGAAGCGAAGAAAGAAAAATCCACCAATGAGTGAGCAAATCGCAAATTCCGTCGCCTCGGGATATTTTCTCTGGACTCGGATCAGATATAGCTGGCCAGTCGAGCATGTGATCTCACCCTTGTCAAGCTTCGAATCTGCTTACATATCCATCGAATCCCATATGGCACACTTTCCATGCTCTCAATGATGGTCAAAAGGAAACTATTGGCAATTTCCATAAGCATGGTCAGGCGAGGGGCAATGATGGTCTGGACGTCGATGTTCTCGGCTGCAAGCTCTGGAGGTACGCCTCTGGGCAGATTGAGTGGCAGGGAGCCAGACTCCTCCTCAATTTGGTTGACCATTTGCTCGTAAACCTACTCCGTTTGAACAATCATTGCCGGTACAGCTGAAATGACGCACCTTGACTGGATTTATCTCGAGGTTCAGATCCTTGTGCTCAATCAGACTGTTTATCCTTTCTGCCAATACACTCTTCAGATAGCTTTGACCGGGTCCACGACGTGTGTACGTTGTCATCATGCGCGAAACGGGAGTATTGGCCCGTAAGAGTGAGCCAAATTCAGTGGCCGTCTCGAATTGAGCAGACAGAACAGATTGGAACATGGTGAGAAGCAAGTGCTCCTCCCGGCTCTCGTATTGGTTTCCGTAGAGAGTGAACATGACGGTCTGTAAGAGTGTGTCTATTTCAGACAAGGAAACCAGACGACAGAGAGCAGCAATGTGACGAGGTTCAGATTGGAGAAGGAAGAAAAGGTTGGAATATTGCTGCAGTTTGCGGTCATCGGGGTAGTGACCTTCAGTAGGATCTACGTCTTCAAGTGTTCGTTCGACTTCTCGCTGCTGTATTCCGAGTTAGACAGCATGACACGGCAGGAGGCAGCCAGCGTACTTCATCCAAAGCCATTCTGTTTTGGATCAACAGTGCAATGCGAGAGTCCAGATAGCGCACGTCCCGCTCCAGCACAAAGTTCTTTTTGGACTGAGTTGAAATCTTTGCTTTAAGGTCTCTCAGTCGCTTCTGGGCTGTTACAAAGGCTGAGTGAGCACAAAAAGAGGCGGACTGAGCCCAGACCTTTTGCCAGATCGTCTTCGACCTCGACATCCTGCTCTGCTGCCATACTGAAGAGAGCAGTAACGCTGTAGCGGTTTGCGTTTCTGCCCGTCAGGCGGCGGGCGGATACAGGAGGAATGGATTCATAAGACATGGCTGCTCGTAGCCGTGAAGGCTTCAGGAAAAGGATTTGAAGATCGTCAGATGCAGCGAGAAGGAGGTCTAAGCAGTGCCAGCGCTTGGAGACCGGAAGCTGCTCGCAGGCGGGCACGGGGACGAGGACAAGTGTTGGGAGTCGACAAACCGCAGAGCCGTTGCTCGCCAGTCTCAGGCGATAGCAATCCCAAAATGGAACAAGTCACAGCCACAGTTCCATCATTGTTGCTAGGCTCCGTTTTTCTCACTCAGGTAGCGGTGGTATCATCACACCCTTGGGCCACGCGGGCTGGGTTTGCAAAGTGCTCTACAATGTTGGATATGCAGTGAGAGTCAGCCCTGGAGAACAGCCAGGATAAGAGATACGAGGTCCCAAAGTAAAGTCTTAATTGGAAAACAGGTCCGATGGCACGTGAGCGACCAGACCGATTATTGTCGAGTCGGGTCATGTCCAATCTCCTCGACTTCCCGTTCAAAAAAACGTTCGAAATCGACCTCGGAACTGCAGTCAGGAAATTCATACTTTGCCACGGTAGTGGGCATCCAGATGAGTTCAAACATGATATTCACCGGTGGCAAGACCTGCGCAAGAATGCTATCACAGGCACCGTTCATGTCGATTGCATACAGCCATTATTGCTGTGGGTCCTAGTGTCTTCACTTGACACCAATATTCTCATAAACGTAGCTATCACGCACAATTGGTGTCTATTCTGGCCAAATTACCCTCCGACGTGAGCCGCTTTCCAAGGCAACTGTTGTGTGGTTGAAGCTGGAGCTCTTTAGATTCAACTGGATATCTCCTTTGCAACCGTCTTCCATCCCCGTAAACCTCCAGTGACACTGCAAAGCATCGTGTTTGAACATGCATCCCTTCTGTTTAACCTTGCTTCGTTGCATTCGCAACTAGGTTCTCAAGCTGACCGCTCCAATGCAGAAGGTATCAAGCGTGCAGTAAACCACTATCAGGTTGGCTCTCCAATCACACAATTTCAGTCAGAATCTGATAATCGACAAGCTTTCGGCAGGCATCTTGTCTTATCTTATCAATACCATACTACCTAAGATTGTTTATCCTCCTGACGATGACCAGATCCCTTTGGATCTTTCGACTGCTTTTGTCCAAGGGCTGGAAAGCCTCATGCTTGCCCAGGCACAGGAATGCTCGTGGCAGCTAGCTAAAATTAGTAAGTACATGTCCGTCTAACAACTCGCAATCTTACTTTTTAGACCAATACAAGAACTCATTGATTGCCAAGATCGCTGCCAGAGTACGCTCCTCACCAAACTCACTGCTTTCCTAATTTATGAATCTTTTGTACAGGTATCTTCGCTATATGCACTTTCGCATCGCCTGTTCCGCGATGCCAATCCAGCTGTCAGACAAATCCTGCCTTCTGTGGGTCAATCAGCCTCAAGGAAACTAAATAATCTAAATCACGTGTTATTCACTTTCAGGACTGGCTGCCACATATCGAAGCGAAATATCATCATTTTCTCGCAGTCGCTCAATACCGGAAAAGCCTTGATGACTTAGAATACAGTAGGTCGGGCAAGAAATACGACCCCTTTTTCATTCGCTGATACTTTTTCAGATACGGATACGAGATTGCCCGGTTGGGTAACGCACGAAATGAGGCCATGAAGGCGCAGGACACTGGTCGCCGTGGAAGAATAACAACGTCTGTTCAAGAAGATACACAGGTAACTGCGCAATGAGTTGACTGTTCCCATCTTTGACAACAGTATCAAGTCTCTTCTAGATACCGTCAAAACGAGCCTATCCCGCGCACAGCGCGATAATGATCTCATATATCATCATGATATACCTGCGAGCGCTTCACTGCCTGTCATACAAGAAACCGTCTTGGCTACTGCGACCATCCCACCTGGCTTATCTGATCCAAAGATGGTGCTGGGAAGCATGAGTCCTTTATTCAGTAGCTTGATTGGGTGGGGTGCCCGAGAAGCAATCAGTAAACATTTCCGTGTCTACTTTTCGCAATATATTCACTTTTTTTGCTAGAAATCTACAATGAACGCAAACAGGCACTCGTCAAAGAACAAATACTCGACGTTGCCCGGGATCTCCAAGACCAAGCCGACGAGTATGTCTTTTCATTCATCAATATGGTAACGATGATGACCATTCGGGAAAGGGAGTTGAGAGCTATGAATCTTCCCGCCGCCCTCGAGGCTTTAGAACGACCTATTGGCCTTCCGCCGAGTCTCTTGCACAAAGCAGAAGAAGTACGCCTGGGAAAGGGTCCGGAGAGAATTGCGGTATCCATCGATAGTGTACAACGACTAGCTGAGCGTGGTCAGGCCATTCTTAATGAAGTGAGATAGTTGTGTTTTTCATATGTGTCCCTCTAAATTGGCTTTGGACTCGTCCAGGCGATGGACATCCTCGACAGCGAAGCCTCCGAAGACGAAGCAGCTCGTAAAGGAATCTCAATAAATCGAGTGCCTTCTCATCAAGCTAATGTGGATTTGATCGAAAAAGAGCGAAGATACCGCACTATCCTCGCTGAAGCAGCAGCAAGTGACGAGTCTGTCCGACAGAAATGGGACGAATGGGAAGAGAGTATAACACAATTGACTTGGGAAGAGGTCAATCCTATTTTTTTTCTGTCCTATTGAAATTGAATTATCACTAGGCAGATCTAGAAGCTTCTGTACCTTCATCAACCGTGAAAACAATCTCTCATACGGCTCCTCAATCTGTTCAGAGTCGAAATCATGCTCGTTCATTGCGCATCAAATTGGAGGAACTTGAAGCATTTCGCCGCGAAAGGACAGAATTGGTTCAACAAGTTTGTGCTTTGGAGGCATCCGATGACATCCAACCTCAGATTCTCAGGGTCGCATCTGGCTTTGAAGGGCTAACAGAGTTAAAGGCTGAGATGTTTGAAGATACGCTTGATGAAGAACTTGAAAAATATGATGTGTCCTTGCGTGAAATGGAGACCTATCGACAGAAACAGGAGACTGTCATTTCTGACATCAAGGTAGGATACAATGCTAATCAACCTTTGGTTTCAGCTAATTATCACCCAGGTCATCAATGAACAGTTTATTCAAAGTCGACAAGACGATCCTTTGGTCAAGGATCGCGAGCGTGCGCTCCAGTCTCTGGATTTTGCATATTTCAAATATTGTGGGATCATTCGTAATCTTGAAGAAGGCTTCAAGGTGAGAGGGGGGGAGATTGCGTATCGTTTAACCCATGGCTGAGCGGATCTTTTTTTTTTTTAGTTCTACAATGACTTTGCGAATATCCTCAGTCAATTCAAAGAAGTCTGCAAAGCATGGAGTTCCCAACGACGGCAAGAATTACTGTGAGCTGTTCTTTGCCTCTCTTAGAGCTATTGTTTGTTGACCCATGATCCAAGTGCTCTTGAGGTCCATCAGCATCAATCCTTACAAAAGTTGTCCCTTGATGATGATGATGATACCAGGAGACAGCCGGATACACCTCATCACGGCCGTGAACAGCGTGTCAACAGTAGATTTGCCAATTTGCTGTCGCAGGGACCACCTTCTTTGAGTACAGATGAATGGGGATTTGAAGATGTAGTTTTGCCACCTGGTCCGAAACGTTGATTGATCTATCAAGAATGTACATGGTGATGACTGCAATCTATTATCAGATACCCTGTAACTAGTAATGAATGAATATGTTTCGAACGAAAGCACAGTGACATAAACTCACCATCCCTTCATCGAAATGCCTTTTGTTGATTCTTGTCTTCCACTATACCCTTCATGCACTGGACTAGACCTAGTCCATAGAGTTTTCAACAACATCTTCGAACTGTCGATACCGTTGTTGTAAAGTGCCTCGAGTCAGAATCTAAAGCACTGGTATACGCTGATCCCATTTTGTATATATATATATCCTTCCCCAACTTTTTCCACCTCCATTTATCCGAAACGTCAAGTTTATAGTCCCAAAAATTGGAAAGAGCCACATTACAATAGGGCCTTTCTCCCATCTAACCCACAGCAATAGCCTCTACACTGCACTACAGTCAAAATTGATCCTTCTTCAGCGCCTCTTGCCTGACATACCGCCCTCAGAACCACAATCAAAAACCCGATCCCTTCGCGTCGCTCTAAAGCAAAAAAAAGGAAGACCATTTGAAGTGGTGGCAATAAAATACAGTAATATTAGGGTCCTCCTGGAACAGTCAAGGTCCTGATCCTCAATTTTAAAAAAAAAGTGAGTAGAAGAAAGCAATTTACACACTAGGGTACTTTATACTGTTAAATAGTAAACCAGACTCATCAGTATGGACTGAAAGATACAACGAGAAGATAGCGTGGCTACTCTAACGTAAACCGAGAATAATATATTTCATGAACAACATTCAGAGAAAGAGAAAGCATCTGATAGCAAAAAATGTCAATTTCATCACATCGTCAGGTTGTGAACGTCATCAGTCAAGTTTTTTGACTTCAACTATGACGTTGATGGTCATGATGACAACATACGACACAATGAGCAAGACCCCCCAACGCCTTGTTAAATAATATCCGTTCAACGGTACAAAGATCAGAGTTGCTGCCAGGAGAAATAAGAGACCAATAGTGCTGACAAGAAGAGTCGTGGAGAGTTTGAAGTGATACGGTTTCTGCGTCGTGTGAACAACCCATGAGCCTGAAAGTCCAATACCAAGGAGAATATTGAGCATAGGACCACCGAAACACGCAGAGAATCCCATAATCGGGGCAAACACCTATATCATGGTGAAATGAGATGAGATGGATGGATTAACTATGTCCAATCCACATACCGCAACACTCATATTTGCCACCAGATCCGCTAAAGAGTTACCCACAGCGAAAATCGTCAATCCAATAATAGCATCCGAAAGCCCGAAAATCTCGCCAAGAGTCTGACAGGCCAACATTTGTCAATTATTACAGTCGATGGGTAACAACCGTACCTGAAGCACGTGCACAACTTCATCGGCTATAGCCATAATCCAGACGATAGCCACAAAGAATCCCATTAAACATCTTGTTATCTTTGCGGTTGGATGGGACCCGTTGTCTGCAAAGATCAACACTAGAATTGCAACAGATATCCCAGAGACAGCGGTGCCCAACATGATCCATCCTTCAAATACGCTCCCCTCTGAGAAAGTTGATCGAAACAAGCTTCCCTCATAGATGATGAGTGGAGACTCACTGCACAATACACCAGCACAAAATAAAGGGCCAAGAACGCATTGCACGGCCATAAGCCATTTATTGAATATCAAGTCGTGCAAATCCTTCTCCACTTCTTCTTCAGCTATGAGAGCCCTCTCCACGCCCTCTTCCTCGAAACCAACAAGTTGTGCATCACCGTCAGAGAATGGTTTTTCCAAAGACCGATGTGAATTTTCGTATCGTGTCACGACCACAGGTAATGTCAGTGTTAAAAGCATAACCGCAGGGGCCGCAAGCAACGAAGCAATTTTCCCCAAAATACTTTGTTTACAAAAATGATGAAGGGTTGGAAATAAGGTATGCAGAATTTGCTTGACTGTTCCCCATAAACGCTGGCGTTTTGTAGGGGGTATGAAAAGCTCTTCTTCAGTCTCAGCATCTGAAGGAGAAGCAGGCGTTCGGTATATCGATGGCACAACTGCCGCAGTGACATCGTCGTCGCCATGAACTTCAGGAAAATACCCGGCTGTTACTTGACCACGCCCTTCCTCTCGCAAGCTCAAAGAAAAAGGGCTGGGTGGCCTCTGGAGACCTCCTCTGTCACTCCAACTCGAGTGGAAGGAGTGCGACGGAGATCGATTAGAGTCCGTAGATATAGGATGATGATGGTAGTGTCCTCCAGCATAGGGAGTAACAGGACTCTCAAAGGCGTCAAGTGCATTTGCTGCGGCTTGATTCTGTAATGATGCAATGACATCCCGAAACTCGAGAGCGCCAACCAGAGAAAAATGCGGCAGCTGGGAAATGCGATGACCAGGAGACGGAGAGCGAGAGCGAGGTCTAGAAGTCTGTAAACGCGGAGGGTTAGAAGTAGCTCTTTGCCTTGTGTGTGCTGCTACCGCCACAGTCAGCAGACCATCTTCTGTAGGGCTTGAAGCTACAACCATTTTTAGACAGAAAGGCCTATCGACTGAATCTGAAAAACCAAGCTCACGATTATCCGAGTAGGGGGGGAAAACAGGCATATCTGCGCCGTACTCATTTCGTACAAGTTCCTCGTGTTCACGTCTCCGTTCCTGCCTCCTCTCCCACCAGCTTCCAATCACGACGACAGATGCGTAAAGAACGTACATTCCGACAAGAACACCGGCTTCTAACATCCGTATCTCTCCGTCGTAAAGGATGGCAAGGACCAGTGTGACAGCGATAAAGAAGAAGCCGACATCTCGCAGAAATGGAGCTCTGTGGACTCGAAATGGTTTAATGATGCACATAGAACCGACCACACACGACACGATGAATGATGCCGCTCCAAGCAATTCCCCAATGGCCAAGCTTCCCATATCAGCACGCATTGCCGACAGTGTAGAAAAAAGATCAGGAGAGCCATTTCCGAAAGCTAAGAAGGTGACTCCAGCAACATTCTCGTCAAGACCCAGGAGCTGAGCGATAGACGCAAGATTGGGAGTGAAGAAGTCAGATGCACTTATGCCGAGAGTTGAAAACAGAAAGAAAAGCCATGAAACCAGAGCGGCGAATAGAAATGGTCGAAGCACGTGGTCTGTGCAGAAGTAGTAATGTAGATAATCCAGAGACAGGAAAGTATCAGAGTGAGGACAATATTCCTCGACGTGTGAACACTGGTCCTGGGGCTGCACACCGCTTGGATAGCACTGGAAATCGCACCTCGTAAGCTGGGCTGTGTAGTGGAATGTCTGCTTACAGTGTCTTGGGACAGCCCTACTTCTCCTGGATGCGTGAGCTCATAAGAGATCCTCCGCACTAGACTGCTTTCTCCGTGATACTTGGCGGTGAGTGATTGGGCAAAGCGGCCATTCGACCAGAGGAGAACGTTGAGAACGATGACGGCAACGAAAATAGCCCTTGCCATTGTAGTGGACATAGTGAAGCGAGATAAGGAACGTGACTACGCCTTGTCGAGCTTGCCGATCTCTGCCGAATCCCAAACTATAAATAGTGATTGCTCCACCAGTGGGTGGAAATCCAAGCGTCGCAGTACTGAAGTGGTTGAAAAGCGAAGAGTATATTGCATCTCATTGAAAGTGGTTGAGTATGCGATGGCCACTCAAATGGTTCTACATATCCCCGCAAGTCAATCCTTCAAGTGAGGATCATTGTGAGATTGTCATAGATATTTAGAAAAATTCCAACCCCCGCCTCACCGTGCTCCGCTTGAGCTGTGATTGTTGATTTTATTTTGCAGCAAGGGCAAGGAGGATCCGCGAAAGCCATCCGTTCCATCTAATCAGGTAAAGCTTCGGTGTTTCAGGGGCTCTTGACTTTGTAGATAACGTCCATCTGAGTACGTAACTAGTCAATGCACACAATTGTACGGGATCGATCGAGGCCTCCATTTCTGGCACATGCATTCGTCTTCGACGTCAATCTCTAGAACTTTGGCATGGATATAGAAACCTGCCGCTCATGATGCGAGACGAAACTACGAATAGCAATCCAATTAGGTGATTTATTCTTATCCCAGTCCTTCTCCATTTTTCCGCGTCAAGATAATACGCCTGCATACTTTTCTGGAACGGACGAACACCTTCAATAGTTCAGCGTCCAGAAGGTAGTCTTGTCGTCAGCATGCTGGTTTCACTAAATTGTATACAAATCGAAAGCTATCCAACCGATGATGATCAATCTAGTCACAAAGTCTTTTGAAAAAAAGAAATGTCCAATAAATCTCAGTTCAACATCTACGGTGTCCAGG